>ERZ506905.20-NODE-20-length-174022-cov-10.1707_pt1 | contig 174022 bp, 173 predicted proteins | sample MGYA00513175_ERZ506905 | MGnify/ENA metagenome assembly ERZ506905
GTATTATCCCCTTTTAGGGGTTATGCAAACCACCAGTTTACTGGTGGTTATGATTTTCGCAAGCGGCGTTAAAAAAATCGAGTCGTTTTCGTATCGGTTTCAAAGAAAGCTCTCTATTTACTCGCGCGGGTTTATTTGGAGATCGCGGCAATAATTTCCTGACGGACGGCAGTGATGATCGCGCCCTTAATACACGCGTCCTTCAGACACGAAAAGCAGATTTCCACTTCGCCCCGCCCGAAATTGGCGGCCTCCGTCAGCTGTTTTTTATATTCGTCGTCCAGCTCGGTGACACCGCCGCTGACGACCACGTAGCTTACGTCGAGGATCTCGGCCAGCTCGCCCACGGCGTGGCCCGCCACCGAAGCGGTCTTCAAAAATTCCGCGCGAACCTCCGCGTCGGTGAAATACAGCTCTTTTAAGTCGTCTATGCCGTAATCTTTATGAAAACGCTCGGTTAAACGCTCCGCAATAGACGTGAAAGAAACGGCCGAATCTAAAATCGTCTTTTTGCCTTCGAAAAACACGGGCATAAAGCCGATTTCGCCCGCAAAGCCGTGGTCGCCGCCGTAAATTTTGTTTCCGAAATAGAACGCGCCGCCCACGCCCGCGTCGATGTGCATTAAAATGAGGTTTTTTCCGTAGCTTTCCTCGTCGTCACGCTCCGCAATCAAAGAGAGGTTGATGTCGTTGAACGCCCGCACGGGCACGTCGAAATGGCCGTTAAAGATCTTCAGAAGCTTTCCCTTGTCCTCATCCACTACCTTTTTCAACTGTGCGGAGAGCACTACCTCCATAGTTTCGTTGTTGATTTTTCCCGGCAGGGATAAATTTACCGAAAGAATGGGCAGGGTCTTGAAATTTTTATTGTATAGCTCGTGAATCCGAAGCACCGTTTCATAGACGATCGTGAGGTCGTAATTCAGTCTGTCGCGGATACGTTCCTCCAACAGCAGCTTGCCCGAAAAATCCGCAAAAGCGATATGAATTTCGTTATCCGAAAACCCCACCGCCACGATGATTCCGTAGTCGCCGTTGAGAGAAAAATAATTGCGCCGCCGCCCGAGCGTCGTCCGATCCCCGCACGGAACCTGCCGCACCAGCTTTTTTTCGCTAAGCTCGGACATGATCTGTGAAAGAGCGGCGTTGGACAGCCCCAGCTCCTTTGAAAGCTCGGTTGCACTGTATTCCTTTTTTCGAAGCAGATTGAGCACGAGCTCGTTGTTTTTGAATCTCGCGTAGCTTTGATTTTTCCCTGCATTGGCCATGATCGTTTCCTCTGTGTAGTTGGTTTACTTTTTAATCTTCCACGGAAATCACAAGCGTTTCGCCCTTGAGGTCGGCTTCGGAAAGCAACAGCGCGGGCGCGCCCGAAACGGGGTCGGGCGGCGCTTCCCGAAACTTTCCGCCCACGCGGAAAACGCGCTTTCCGTTTCCTTTTTTGACGTATTCCACACGCACCGAACAGCCGCGCACGGCGATGCGTATTTTTGCCGAAGCGAAAGGCATATACGCCGCGGGGCGGATATATACCCCCTCAAGCGTCGCATCGACGCCGAACACGCACCGCACCAGCGTCTTGATCAGCACGTTGGCCGCGCCCGTGTACCAATCGGACATGGACTCGCCGTCCATGGAAAATTCGGGGTTTAAGGAATAGGAATTGCTCATTACGAACTGCGTCGCGGACAGATGCGCGTGCGTGACGGGAAGCGCCTTGATCAGCTGTTCCCACGCGGCCTTATCCTCGCCCATCATAAACAGCGACCACACACCGAACAGCGTCGCGTGCACGTAGGTCGCGCTATTTTCCGCCGTCCCGGGAGGCAGGTTGCCGATCCGTCCAACGCCCGGAGTACCGGGCGCGAAAAATTGATCGAACGTCCTCAGTCCGTATTTGGAATCCAGCCTCTGATAGGCGCGCAAAATATCTTCCCGCACGCTCTTATCGCGGGCGTACATGCCCGAGATCACCCAAAACGCATACGAGGTGAGCCCCACGCGATCCTTGCCGTCGGGATCGCGCGAACTGCCGACCAAGTACGATCGTTCGTCCCCCCAGCCGTGCAGAATTCTGCGCCCCGCGCTTTCGCGCACGAGGGCGTATTCCGTAAGCCCGCGCTCGAGACGTTTCTTCACTTCCGCCGTGGGAAGCGCTTCCTTTTTGTCCGTTTCCGCGAGTATCTCGCCCATTTCGGTCATATTGTGATAGAGCTGAAGGGTCGCCATAACGGACACGCCCGTGCCGAATTCCTTCGAGCCGTCGGAACTCACCCCCATGCCGTCCAAAGCGTCGTTCCAATCGCCGTACAGCGCGTGCAGGCAGTTTGTCTTTTCGTCTATGTTGGAGATGAGAAAGCGAGAAATGCGCACGAGGTGTTCGAGAACGGTCGTTATTTCGTCGGTTTTTTGGATTCCCTTTTCGAAACGGTAATAGCCGCAGGGCTCGTCGAGAATGGAATAGTCGCCCGTATAGGCGAGATAGCGATATACCGTATCGATGATCCACACGCCCTGATCGATAAATTTACGTAAATCCATCTGCGGCGGCGCGTCGGGCGTGGGCGGAATACTGTATTGCCGGGGCGGGCGTCCGTCTTCGCACACAAACCCGAGCGCCTCGATAATCTTCGCGCGGCACTTCTCCCCCGTCCACATGAGCGCGGCCTCCAGCTGCTGAAACACGTCGCGCACCCCCAGCAGGGAGACACCCGAATTTTTGCTGAGCGCGGCGAACTCTACCTGACGGACGACGAAACCGACAAATTTTTCCAGCGTGGCCGCGGAGAGAGCGGGGAGCTCGCTGTTTTCAAAGCGCATCTCCAGCATGAGAGGAGAATTTTTTTTCTCCCTATCCATCCGTTCGGCTTCTTCGACGTATTTGTCAAACTCCTGCGGGGAGGGCAGCGCCGCCGCTTTCGCGGCGCACGACGCCGTGTCGAACACCGCGTCGAGGCTGTAGTCCACGCGGGCTGCCCCGCCGTCGGTCAGCGCAACGCGTACGATGTCGCCCGCGATGGCCGTGTCCGTAAATTTTGTCGCCTGCCTGCCCTCGGCAAACCTGCCCGTCCTAAGCGAGCGGGACGCGGCGAGATAATTGCTTTTTGCGCCCGTAAAGTCGGTGCGGGAGGTGGTCGTCGAGCGCCCCGTCTCCTGTGCGTTAACCGTGCGGGTGAGCACGCCGTAATTGTCGAGGTGGGTACTGCGGTCGAGATCCTCGACGCTGTAAAACTCGAAGCCCGAGGGTATGGCTCTGCATTGGCGGAACCACGGCGTCTCGCAGCACTCCGCAGCCGCGTGCATGAGAAAACAGTTGAAATATCCCGCAAGGTACAGCTCGGTATCCGTTTTGCCCAAGGCCGCCAGCGAAAAACGCACGGTCTTTTCCCGCGTCACGTACGCGCGAACCACGAAATCGGCTGCCGCGGTGCGGGTGAGATAATAAACCGCCTGCGGGGTGAACACGGTATAGCGCGCCGTTTCGCCCTCCAGAGGCGAACGCGCCGCACCCGTGAGGGATACGGGAACATACCCTCCGTCGGCGGGGAGCCCCGCATAAAAGTTGAGATACGGCTCCTTTCCGCCGTCGGCGGAGAGAACGACGTAAAAAGTGCTTTCGTTGATGCTGATATAGCCCGAGGAATGGGCCCACAGGTTAAAGCCGTCGGCGGTATAGGGGAAACGCGCGTCGCCGTTGGCGCGTTCCAGACACAAGACGGTGTTTTCGTCGAGAAAATATCCCCCGTCGGGCAAAGCGGACGCCCGTTTCGCCTCGGGATTTTCCAGGAGCGCGTCGATGCGTTTCAGCAGCGCGCGGGCAGTTTCGATTAAATCCATGATTACTTCCTTGTTTTTAGTATTACGCGAATTTTTTCAGGCTGCCCGTCAGCTCGCCGATGATGTTTTTCGTGGTCTTTTCGCTGTCCGTTTCGGCAAACACGCGAAGCACGGGTTCCGTGCCCGACATGCGCAGAAGCGCCCAGCCGTTGTTCAAAATATATTTATAGTTGCGCCCGAAGGCCCGCGTCTCCAGCACTTTCTGCGAAAGCTCGGGCGTACAGCGGGACAGGTATTCGACGACGGGCTCCAGAGACTTCACCTCGATGACCGATTGGGCGGAATTGAGGCGGTAATCCGCAAACCCGTGCACTTCTTTGACTATTTCGGAAACGGGCTTTTTCATCATGATCACCATTTCCATAAACAGGGACGCGGAAAAAACGCTGTCCTTGCCGCGGACATAGCCGCGGACGGTGAGCCCGCCCGAGCTTTCGCCGCCGATGAGGGCGTCCGTCTCCGCCATTTTTTGGGAGACGTTTTTGAAGCCCACGTCCACCTCGTGACATTTCTGCCCGAGACGCTCCGCCAGCTTATCGAGGAGCAGGGAGGTGGCGCAGTTTTTGACCACATCCCCCTTCATGCCGCGATAGACGCTTAAGTAATAATAGAGCGCGCCGAGAATGTCGTTGCTGTCGATATAATTGCCTTTTTCGTCGAGGATACCGAGGCGGTCGGCGTCGCTGTCCGTCGCCATGGCGAAATCGTAGCCCTCCCGCACCACCGTATCCGCCAGAGGACGCATCATCTCCTCCGTCGGATTGGGCAGGGAGAAGCTGAAAAAAGCGTCGTGGCGGGCGTTGCGGATATCGAACTGACGAACGTTATAATCCTCCGCTAGACGGCGCAGGCTTACCGCGCCCACTCCGCATAAATTATCATACAATATTTTTGCATGATTGTCCACTATTTTCGGGCTGATAAAGCTTCTGATAAACGCAAGATATCTGTCGAGGTTGTCGAAATGTTCGACGAGGCCCTCTTTCTCCGCGCCCTCGATCGGCAGGGCATTGACCGCGGTTATCTTTTCCATCGTCCGCTCCAGCCGTTCGGTAAAGGCGAGATCCGCGTCCATGCCGCCTTTCATAAACAGCTTGACGCCGTTGAAATAATAGGGGTTGTGGCTGGCGGTCACCATGGCGCCGTACGCGAGCCCCATATCCTTCACCGCGTACATGATCGCGGGCGTAGGCATGGGCCGATCGAATTTCAGCACTTTTATGCCGTGCGCGGCAAACACCTCCGCCAGCCAAATGGCCGCGCGGTCGGAAATAAATCTGTTGTCGTAGCCCACGACGACGGGCCTATCCGACCCGTCCTCCTCCGCAATCCGCGACAGTCCCTCCGCGATCAGACGCACGTTATCGCGCGTGAAATCTTCGCCGATGACCCCGCGGAAACCGCCCGTACCGAATTCTATCATATCCTTCCTCCGCTTTTGAGATCTTCACCCTTTCCCCGTCTGCTTTTACGGTTTCTTTTTTCGGAATATCCACAGCGCGCCGATCCCCGTGCCGATGAGCACTATCCCCCCGACAACCGCGATGAGCACGATTTTCCAGGCGGAGCTTTTCGGAGACAACGCCTCGGAAGAGTTATCGGAGGGCTTTTCGCCGCCCTCGAATTTCAGCGTTCCTTCCTCGGGCTCGCCCTTATAGATACCGAAGCTTTTATATGCTTCCGCGTCCCCGTTTTCCACCAAATAGGTGTCGGCAAGAAGACATCCGCCGTCGATCCTGATGCGGGTGAACATCGGACTCTTGGGCGCGGACGTATCGGCGATTGGGATCAGCGCCGTGTTGTAGGGCTGGATTTCGTAATATTTCGAGCCACTGGCGCTGCCCGTATTGAAATATACGGCGCCTTCGGGTTGATAAGACATGGAATACGTCCGTCCTTCGTAAGAGGCCTTTTTCGCGTCCGTCTTGTCGGGAATTACCTTCAGCGCATTGTCCGCAAGCTCCGCCGAAACGGGATAGCTTAAGCTATACAGGTGATCGTGCCCCTGAAGGACGAGATCGACGCCATATTCGGCAAACAGGGGCGCCAGCTGGCCGCGGATTTTGGCGATATCGTAATCCTCCAGATCGACGTTGGAGCTGTGCGAGCCCGAATCGAATATTCCTTTATGCATCATGACGATCTTCCACTCGGCGGCTTTGTTCGCCTCGAGGTCGGCTTTTAGCCAGGACATCTGGGCTTCGGAAAGCCCCGTCGCCTCGGGCGTTTCCTTTCCTATCGTATCATTGGTATTCAGGGCGATAAAATGCGCGTCGGAATAATTGAAGCTATAGTAGTTTCCCGTCCGTTCGTCTCCGCCGACGTCGTAATAAAAGCGGGAAGAAAAGTCGTAATCCGCGGCGTCGTGGTTGCCTGCCACCGCCATAAAGGGCACGTCCTTAAGATACGGAAACTGTTTGGTGAGCGCCCAATCCCACTGCTGAAGCACAGGCTCGCGCTCGGCCCAGCTGTTGTTGACGATGTCGCCCGTCGCCGCGATAAAGGCGGGCGAGTCCGTCAACGCGGCCGAGAGCAGGCCGCTGTAAGTATCGTAATGGCTCTCCGTCCAGCCTTGGGGATCGGACAGATGCACAAACTCGAACGCGCCGTCCGTTTTGGGCGTGGTAAAGCTGCCCTCCGCCCAAACGTCAAATTCAGCGTCGCCAAGGCGATAGCTATATTTTGTGCCCGCTTTCAGACCCGCGGCAACCGCGCGGTGGATATATCCGTCGTCCTCGTGCGCGCGGCTCAACGCCACGCTTCCCGTAAACCGCATGACCTCCGCGCCCGTAAAGCCGCTTCCATAGGGCGCCACCTCCACGTCGCAGCCCGTATAGTCCGAGGTGTTCCAGTTAAAGCCCATCGTCGTTTCGTCCCAAATGGAAAGGGCGACCATCGCGGGTATTTTTTCCTCGTCGGGCACGGGCAGGGCATAGGCCCTCGTCACGGAGCCGAACGGCAGCATCGCGGCGACGAGCGCCGCACAACAGATCCACGGCCGAAATTTTCCTTTTCCGATCATATCAAAATCCTTCCTTTTTCAAAGAGCCTTATTTCGCAAGCGTGAGCCGGACGGACTGAAGCTTTGCCTTGCCCGTAAACGTAAACACCATACGCGTCGTGCCTTCGGGAGGCGACAGGACGGCTCCGTCGGAAACGGTCTCCGTCTTAAGTGTCTTTACCCCGCCGACAAACGTCTGATAGGCTACGCTCACCTCCGCGCCCGCCGTCATCTCCAGCTCCAGAAGATAGCTAAGACCCGCGCTGTCGATGTCTATCGTCTGGCTGAGCGAGCCGTCGAAGGAAAGCTTTCCCTTCGACCATTCGTGCGTACCCGTTACGGTAAACGCCTCGTTTTTGCCAACGTCGTACTCCAGTGAACCGTTTGCGAAATAATTTCGCCCGGGCACCGTCACCGCCGCGTTTATCGTACCGTTGCCTGCCTGCGGATCGGCATGGAGAGAGTTCGCCTTTTCCGAAAACGGTTTATACGAAAACGATTTTACCGTCAGATAATCCGTTTCAAAATTCGGCTCTCCGCACCAATTGTTGGGGAACCAGCACCCGATATTGAAATACATCTCGTTGTCGGGAATATACTGTCTCGTCGTGTGCATCAGCCGTCCGTCCAGATAAAACTCCACCTTGTCGCTGTGCCAATCGAAACGGAATTTATGAAATGCGCCGTCATTGAGCGGTTTTCCCGCGGCGACATACTGCGACTTGTAATCCTTTTCCGTCAGCCATGTGGTGCAGGCCATGGAGCTTAAATTTCCGTCGTTTCTGAGCGCGCCGTTTTCTTTTACCGCCGTACCGTGCAGTTCGATATCGATCTCGTAATTGTGATTTTCCCTTCCCGCCGTTTCGTCGGGGAAATTGTTGTAGAGCCAGATCGAAGTGCAGATCCCGTTGAACGCGGGCACCGTCATCTCCACTTCGAAGCTACCGTACCCGTAAGCGCGCCTGGATTTGACCGCCGCGCCCGTTCGCTTTCCGCCGCGGACGGAGGAATAAGAAGCGTTGATGCCTTTCTTATCCCCCTCGTAATAATCGCCGTTAGCGATCAGCACAAGATTTCCGTCGGCGTCGTAACAGACGTTGTCGGTGATCACGCCCCCATGCGTCTGGGTACCCGTATAGCCCCAGACGCGGTTTTGTATCCCCCAGCCGTCGAGCGTGGAAAAATCGTCTTTTATCGTCGCCGTAGCGACGTCAAAGATACTCCTTTACGAGCTTGAGCGCCGACGTGGTTTCGTCGAGGCTCCACGCGCTGTCGGCAAAAGTGACCGAAGCATCGCCCGTCGTGTAGGTGTATGCGTTATTCGCATAAGTGAGAATGGAAGTACCTTCCGCAGTTTTCCAGGCGTCAGCTTTTACAAGATTGCTGCTTGTGCCCGTATCTTTTCTTATCATTGTGTCGATTTTCGTATTTACCACCAGACAGTTTTCCACCTTTCCGGCATTTTCGTTGATGAATATTGAATTATTGGTTGCGGAATCGTAAGAAATCTTATCGATGACGCAGTTTCTCACCACGCCCCATTGAGTATTGTTGGAGACAAGCCCCGCACCGTATCCCGACATATTATAGAAACCCGTTACCAGACAATTTTCCACCGTTCCGTAATTGTGTTTGACAATCGCCGCACAGGCGGATTTCTTCGTTTCAAATTTATAAAACCCGACGTTTCGCACGATTCCGCCGCCACCCAGCTTGATAAACACGGCCGAGTTGTGCGCCCCTAACGTGATATGTTTCAGCTGATATCCGTTGCCGTCGAATATCCCTGCAAATTCTGCGGAGCCTACCGTCTCGGCGGGAGTACCGGCCGCGGGAACAAACGTGAGCCCCGAGAATTCGATATCCGCAGTCAGCGTGTAGTAGCCTGTCACGGGATTTTCAGCATCGTTTGTCTTTGCGGCGAAATTATTCCATTGATCCACCGTGCCGATCCCGTACCAGAAGGAAATTTCCGTTTCCGCCGCGGTCTCCGCCGTCTGATTTCCGTTGAACGTATAGACGAATTTTCCCGTTACGGGGCCGTTGAGCGTTCCGCTCCCGAAGGTAAGATTTTCAAATTTTACGGGATTGCCATTATTGTCCGCCGCGGTGACGAACTGCGACCAATCGATCACCTCCCCTTCGGGATATACGACCGAGGAAACGCCCTCCTTCAAAGCGACGGTAATCGAGGTCGGCGCCGCATAAACGGTTAGCGTAAGAGTGGTCGCTGCGCCTTCGTAAGAAATCGTCAGCCGCGCGGCTGCGTCCGCTTCCGTAAAGGTCGTCTTATCCAGCATTTCCGCCGTCAGCGCTACGGGAAGCCTCGAACCGTCGTCGTAAACGGCAGTCAGCGTAAGCCCCGCAAGATCGGCTAACGTAAGCGTTCCGCCCACGTAAAAGACGGTGTTTTTTGCCGTGCCCGTAAGCTCGAGCGAGGCGACGGCCGCCACTTTCTCCACTACGGTTACCGTGATATCGAACGAATACGTTCCATAGACGAGCTTTACCTGTTGCGCGGATAAGCTTTCGACGTCCAGCCCCTCGATTTCGTCGGGCTGAACGGATTTCGTCGTGCCGTCAGAATAATGCTCGGTGAGCATAAACTGACTTTTATCGACTGCAACGCCTTTATACCACTCGACGTTTGCTTCCCCATCGTACGTCACGCCTGTCAGGACGGGAGCTGTCACCGCAACGGTTACCCATTGCGAATAGCGGCCGCTACCCGTACCGAAACCGACCGTGAACGTTGCGCCGACTTCCGTAGCGAGAGTCCCGTCGCCGAAATGCAGGTAGTGGGTATGGCGTTCGCCGTTCCAGCCCGAAAGGACTTCGGCGTTACCCCATACGCTTATTTCCACATTTTCACTCATGGAACTATCGAACCATAAATTCAAATCGAGCGTACCGCCGAGGGGGATTTCAAATTTTTCGGCGCGGCTGATTACGTAATATTGGTTGGTATAGACCGTACCGACGCCCTCGATATATTTCCAGCCGTCCAGAGCGGTGAGGTCTGTGAGTTCGGCCTCGGGCGCGATATAGCCGCGCGTTGCGGTTTCCTTTGCCGCATCTTCGTTTTTAGAGTGATCGGGCGCGATCATTTTCAGCTGTTTCGTGCCGTCTCTGTCGGTAAAGTCGGAAACATAGCAGACGACGTTTGAAACGGTGCCGCCGTTGACGCTTACAATCGCGTTTGCCCTGCCGTAATGACTGAAAATCGTATTTTCCTCGTCGATTACGATATTTTCAACGGTGCCGAGGTTGAGGCCTGCGATAAAGGCCGAATCCTGCCCGCCTTCCAGCTTATAGCCGCGGAGGGTAACGTTTTTCACCGTGCCGCCCGCGCCGATATACCCGAACAGCGAACGGCCGTAATTGACGGCATGCCACATGCCTTCATCGCAACCGCTCTTGAAATTGTACAGCACGTATCCGTTGCCGTCGAAGGTTCCCGTAAAAGGCACCCCGAGCTGGGCTTTAAGCTTGTCGCCTTCTGCTAAAGCGTCGGGAGATGTCCCGATCCCCGCGGAATCGATCATCGAACCGCCCTCGTATTTGACGGGCACCGTTCCGAAGGGCTGTATATACGCCCCCTCGAAATTCAAGCTGGCGTCGAGCACGTAACAGCCTCCGAGGTCATCGCGGATTGCCTTGAAATCCTCGACCGTCTTGATATGCGTTTCCGCGATCACTTTGATAAAGCGGTGGCCGTCAGCTTTGTTTACGCGCAGGATCGTCTGCGCGTAAGGAAGCGCTTCCTTAGCCACGACGATTTTTCCGCCGTTTGCCGTAAATGCGACGCTCTCGCCCTCCAGCGTCACCAGCTTCGTCACGCCCGTATCTTCAAATTTGAGATTTGCCGCCTTGTCGAAACGATAAGTATTTGCAAGATCCTTTTCCGCCACGTCGCGCTTTCTCACGCCCACCTGAAAGGTATCGGTCAGCGTGCCGTACGTCACCGTAACGGTGATATTGTCGTTGACGGCTGTGAAATCCACGTCCGAGAAGGTGACGTCCTTCGTTTCCAGCGCCTTCATGCCGCCGCCCGCATACCTGGCGATTACCTCGAAGCCCGTCAGATCCAGCGAGGAGGCCTCCTCGTCGAGATAATAAGTATCCTTGTCGGGCGCGGTGACTTCGATTGCGGTAATGCTATCCTCCACAAACTCCGCAGTGATCGTCACGTTTTCGGCGGGCATGACGAATTTGCCGTCCTCAATCTCCGTGCCGTTGCACTTGAGACTGCCGCTCCTGAGCACATAATTGGCTTCGGGCGTCGCCGTGACGGTGATTTCCGCCCCCGCCTTCGCTTTCGATACGTTTGTCGTAACCGTGCCGTGCTCCGTCGCCGAAACCGTGATCTGATACTCCGCAGCGGGCGTTTCCGAACCCGAAGAGCTACCCGAATCCGTAGAACTGCCCGAATCGACGGAGGTCGTGGAATCGGTGGAGGTATCGGCAGGCTTTGTGCAAGCCGCCAGACCGCAGCCGACGGACGTAAACATCAACGCCGCCAATAAAGCAACCAAACCGTGTTTTTTCATTTTCCTTCTCCTTGAATATAATTTTTGTTTTATATGTTGTCCGACGCCGACACAGTCACCGTCGCGACATATACTCTACCGTTGATCCAGAAGGTGATCTCGATGGGACGGCTTCCGAAGCCTTCGAGATACTCCGCGCCGATCGTCACGGCCGTTCCGTTCACCGCCGCGTCGATCTTTTTTTCCATGCGCCTGACGACGAGTCCTTCGAGAGAGGTCAGCCCCGCAGCGGACAGATCGAACGTCGCGCTTTCACCTTCGGCGACCCTTTTGACGTTGCCGTCGAACGCCGTCTTGCCGACAACCTCTATGTTTTTTACCGCCGTAACGGGCGCGGCGGAGGTACCCGCATGCGCCGTGACGGCAATCGTGCCGCTCGCCGCCGCATCGGAAACAATCAGAAGATCGCCCAAAACGCTTACGCCCGGAAGGCCCGAAACCGTATAGGTAACCGCCTGATCGGCCGTGGCGGGAGAAACCGCGGCGGACAGCCGATAACGATGTCCCGCATATACGACGTCGTCGGTCTCTTCGAGGAAGCTTACGCCCGTCGCCACGTCGCGGATCATAAACGTCTTGTATGCCTCCGCGATCCCTTCGATATACACACGCACCGTACACGTTTCCGCCTTGCTGTTGCGGCTGATCGTGATACGGCCGTCCTCCGACACCGTTACGCCTTTTCCCTCCGTGATTTCGTACTTCACCGCGGAAATATATTCGCTCAAAGCGGGCAGAACGGAAACCTCGAGGTCATAAGAATACGATTTGACAAGCACCTCCGCGCCGCCCGAAATCTCGAGCCGGGGATCGAGCAGCGCAATCTCCGCGCTGTCCGAATAGTCCCCGCAGGTCACCGTGACGACGCACGCCGAAACGTCGGCGGAAACGGGCACGTACAGCGTGTCGTTTTCGATCGTACCCACCGATGCGGTAAACGCGGGCTTTCCCGCGTCCGAGGCGTCGGGCGGATTGATTACCGCCGTCAATTGCACGCTTGTGCCCTTATACATGGAAGCCGGAAGCCCCGTCAGCGCCACGCCGTTCAAAAAGTACGCGGGCACCGCTTCTTTCAGCGCAGGAGCGCCTTTGCCCAATACCCACGGTTCACCGAAGGGGAAATCAAACGCCTCGAATTCCGCGCGGGTCGCAAAGTTTTCGCCCACAGTTTTGCCCTCGTCCGTTCCGACGAGCGGAAGTCCCTTTTCACCAGTTACCGCGTAACAGTTTTCCAAAACGCCCATATTCCGTCCCGCAAAGCTACCTTTGCTGGTTTCTCCTCGCACGGTGCCGAGGGCATAGGCATTTTTGATCGTCCCTTCGTTTCTGCCGACGAAGCCGCCGACATAATTGCCGATGCTTTCCACGTCCGCCTGCACGTAGCAGTTTTCAATGACTCCCGTATTGACGCCGACGAACGTGCCCGAGAAGGAACGCACCACATTGTAGGCCGAGCTTTCCAAGCCGAGATTGACGATCGTCGCGGTGTTATCGACGTAGCCGAACAGCCCCGCGTTGTAGGCCCGCGTATCCGAAGTTTGGTCGCGGTAGATCTTAAAGCCAGTGATCCTGTGGCCGTTACCGTCGAAGGTGCCCTTGAAAGCGTCGTTTAACGCGGTGCCGTCAGCCACGTCGTGATAGGTGCCGATCGGCGTCCAATAGCCGTCGTCCTTCTGCTTTTCGCAATACGCGGCGAGGTCGATGTCCCGTGTCATTACATAATAGCCGCTCAGCGCCTCCGCCGAGGCGTTGATGGAGGCCAGCGCTTCGGGCGTCGAGATAAACTTCGTCGCCACGGAGACGGTGACGGAAACCGCGTTTTTTGCGGTGATGATCCTGAGCGCATGTTCGCCCGCCGACCAATCGGCGAAAACTTCCTTTTTCAGGCGCAGAAGCCGCGTGCCCGCGTCGTAGTCGTACAGCGAAGAATCGATCGCCGTATGGCCGCTCTGCACCCCCAGAACGCCCTGCCGTTCGACCGAGGCGTCGGAGCCGAACTCCAGCCTGAAGCCTACGTCGCAGGGCGTTTCCTGCGAGACGAACTGTTTATCCGCTTCCGCACGCACGAAGTTTGCGGCGGCGGCCTTAAAGGTATGCTCCAGAGAAACGCCGCGCGAGGAGGCCTCGACGATGAATGGAGTTCCGTCCGCGACGAAAGAAGCGAACGTCACTTTGCCCGTCGTGCGGCCGACTTCCACACCCGCCGTATCGCCTTTCAGGGCGTACGTCACGGCGCTGCCCGTATCGCTTACCGCGGATACGCTGTCGCCGCTGACGATATTATCCGAAAGATTGGTAAAACGCAGGGTGGGTGCCTTAAATTCCCCCAGCAGCGTCACTTTGGTTTCGGAGACGACCTTTCCCGATTTTTTCGCCACCGCCAGCACCTGCGTATAGGGCGCGGCATCGAACGTGATCACCCCCGTTTTGGGATCGATCGCCACCCCTTCAGGCGCGCCGACCAGCTCGTAGGTGACCCCGCCCGGGATCGCAATCGACTCCCCCGAACGGATTTCGTATTCCGGCAGGAAGCTTCCCGTACCCCCGCAGGAGGTCAGCAGCGTCGCCCCCGCAAATACGGCCGCGCAGAGCGCGACGAGTAATTTTTTCTTTATCATATCATTAAATCCTCCGATTCGATTGCCGTCCGTCCCGGCGTCAGCCCTTCAGGCCGCCCGCCACCGTGTTTTCCATGATCTTTTTCTGGAAACACGCATACAGGACGAAGATGGGAAGCACCGCGATGATCACCGCCGCAAAGATACCGGGATAATTTCCGCCCCGGCCCGAAAGCTCGCCCTGAAGCCTCTGGAGCCCCACTGCCAGCGTTTTGTGCGAAGGCATGAACAGGAAGGGCGTGGAATAATCGTTCCATACGTTGATGGCCTGAAGCACGCAAACGGCCACGATGGGCCCGCTCGCAATGGGCAGCATAATCTGAAACAGAATGTTGGCGCGGTTGGCGCCGTCGATCTGCGCGGCCTCGGCGTACGTCCAGCTGATGCTTTCAAACGAGGAATGCATCAGAATGAAGTTGAAGCCGAAACAGCCCGAATAGAGAAACAGCACGCCCGCCATGGAGTCGTCGAGATGAAACAGCTCCATCATCTGCACCTGCGCGGGCAGAGTGCCCACGATGGGAATGATCATCGTGAAGATGGCCACGCCCATGACGAGCTTTTTGCCGGGGAAGTTGTATTTTGCCACGCAGTAGGCGGAGATCGTCGAAAAGAACACGTTGACGAACGTGCCCAGAACCGTGAGCACCACGCTGGTGAGGAACATCTGAAAAATGCTTTCTCCGCCGATCCTGTATTGCAGGATATTGACGTAATTTTTGAAGGTCGCCTTTTCGGGGAGCCCGAAAATATTTCCCGAAAGAAATTCCCCGTTGGGCTTCACCGAGTTGAACAGCATCCAGAAGAAAGGAAACGCGAGAGACACGGCATAGAGCGCGAACACGATAAATACGACTACCTTAATCGCCTGATACATGCCGAAGTTCATCCGTTTTTTCCGCCGAGGCGTTTCCCGTATCGTTATGTTTTCCATGTCCGCCACCTCAATAATCCACGTCGCTGTAACAGCGGCTGACCAATTTCCGCACGATCATGACGACCGGCGCCCATACGACGGTGAATAAAAGCCCCTTCGCCGCGGCTTCGCAGTACTGCACGGGACTGTACGAGGCCGTGGACATAAAGATCGACATCGCAATGGTATAGGTATTTGCCTCGCCCCCCGTAAGCAAATAGGGCTGAAGATAGAGCACGAGGACGTTGGTCATGCCGAGTACGATCAGGGTGACCACCGTCGGCCAGACGAGCGGCACGGTAATCCTGAAAAATTCCCTGCCGTAGCCCGCGCCGTCGATCTGCGCGCTTTCGAACACCTCTTTGGGAATACGCCCGATCGCGCCCGACAGCAAAAGAATATTATAACCCAGCCCCGCCCAGATACAGTACAGGTAAATCATGTTCTGCGAGGACGGCCAGGAGGCAAAGACGTCCGCCCTCATACCCAGCCTGCTCATCACTGTGTACATATAGCCGTAGGTGCTGTCGAAGGGCAGCTTGAAGGCCAGCGTCAGTGCCACAATGGGAATGACGTTGGGCAGAAAGAAAATGACGCGGAACATATTGTCGAGCGGCATTTTTTTGGACAGAAAATACGAAAACAGCAGGGACAGCGGCAGACTGATAAAAATCGTTACCGCGCCGTAGCCGAAAGAATTGAGCAACTCGACGCGAGGATTGTTCAGCCAGCCCACGCCCGTGGTGTTGACGGAGGAATGGAGAAGATCGTCGATTACCCGTCTGAACTGATCCAGTCCGCACCACTCCCAATCGCCCCATAAATAGTAGCGCTTGAACGCCATCGTCACCGCGCCGATATTGACAAACAACCAGGTGAGGACGAACTGGAGGATCGGGAAGGCGAGGCAGATCGCACAGAAACGCCAATCCCGCCACGTATTCTTTTTGATACCCTTAAAAAGCTTTCCCGTACGAGCCGAAGCCATACCTTACGTCCTCCTCATGGCGATATTGTCGAGAAACACGGTGTTTCCGTCCTCGGTGTAAAACTCGAGACGGACTTTCGTGCAGCCGTCGGGCGCGGTGAGGGAAACGGTATTCGTCTTCCATTCCCCGCCCGACAGATTGACCGTTTCGCTCTTTAACGTGCCCACTTCCGAACGGTAGGAAATACGCAGATAGCCCTTGCCCTCTGCGGAAAGACATTTCGAATCGAAGGACAGCTCGTACGTGAAGCCGTCGTAAACGCAGTCGATATTCTGCCCCAAAACGCCGCGGTCCTTCACCATCGCCCCGCAGGAGCCGTCTCTGCCGACGCCCGCTTCTATGCGGCACTCCGTCTCCACGGCGGGCGCGTCGGGCCGGGCGATCTGCGTCAGCGACCAGCCGTTTTCCTCTTTGGCCAGCGCGTGCTCGAAATCGCCGTTGGAAATTTTGTCGGCTTCCTCGTAAGCGGACGGCGCGGACGGATATTCGGACAGCGCCGCCACCTGGGAGGAATTTACCGCGGGCAAAAACTCTTTGCAAGGCTGATCCTTAAACGGCGTATAACGCAGCCAATCCACCTGGAGATAGTCCTCCTCGAAATCGGCCGTGCCCACGAAGCCCGCGCTGTTGGGAAACCATACGCCCAGCCAGAGGCGGGTCTGAAGGGAGGGAACAAACTGGTCGGAGACCGTCGTGACGATCCCGTCCACATAATAAACCACCTTTCCCGGATCGGTGTACCAATCGAAGCCGAAGGTATGCCATTCGCCGTCGCTTACGGAATATAAGGAGTCGGAACCGCGGTTTGCCGTGAGATCGACGTCCTGCGAAATATTAAATTCCTCCGTAATATAATTGGTGTTGAGCACGGAATTAAACGATTGCGTCCCCTTTGTCTTCCCCCCGGGAAGCTCGATATCGATTTCGTGATTTTCGGGTCCGTTTTCGCCCGATGCGTCGTAGGCATACACCCACAGCGCGGTACATGCGCCCAGACGGGGAAGCACCTTCATCTTGACCTCATAACGCCCGGGTCCCGTCAGAAACCTGGAGATCAGCGCGCCGCCCGTCAGAGAGCCGTCCTTGACGGGACCCACGCCCGAAACCTCCTGCGCGGCGTAATGTCCGCCCCGTCCCGTAAACACCAGCACGCCCTCGTCCGTGTAGCCCACGTTTTCGGGGATTACCCCGCCGTTGTTGTTCCCCCACGCCTGCTTGCCGATATACCAAAGGTCGCTGTTTATCCCGCCCACGAAATCGTCAAAAATCGTATTTTGCAGATCAAGCTCCACGCCCGAAAGCAAAACGGGTGCCTTCGACACCTCGGGCTCGGCGGCCTCTTTGGCCGTACAGCCCGCAAAAGCCGAACCGCAGAGCGCCATCGCGGCGGCGGTTACGGCCGCCGCGACGGGTCTGGTAGATTTTTTTATCTTATCGAAGGATATCACGAAATTCGTCCCTCCTGCATTTTTCTATATAATATCACACGTTTTTCAAAATGTCAATACCTTTTTTAATTTTGTTAAAAAATTTTTTTACTCACATAATATTTTCATATTTTCATTTGCGACACTTTATTTTTTATATTTTCTTTAATTACTTATCAATTAATGTTGTATATAGACATTTCAATATGGAAATAATGTGATATATTTTATATTTTAGAAATGGAATAAAAAATTTCTTCGACAGCCGAATTTTTTCTGCCGCGGCGCCATTTTCTCTTCACGGCGGCGTTCGACATAAATCCATAAATATTTTTAACAAAATTAAAAAAACATCTTGACAGCGGCTTTCAAACGTGATAAAATAGAATTGCTTAAAAACAATAAGGCGGTAATTCCTATATGAAAAAGATGAAAAAACTGATCGCTCTTGCGTCCTGCATGGTGCTCGGCGCCTCCGCTTGCGCGTCGCTGGCGGGCTGCGGCGGAAAAGGTTCGGATTATCTGGAGGTCGTCGTGCTCAGCGCGGGCTACGGGGACGAATGGATCGAGGATATCCGGGCGAAATTTGAAGAAGAGACGGGGATCAAGGTGCACCTGACGGCCGAATACGACGTCAGACCTATTATTTCCTCACACATGGCGTCGAAGAAAAATGACGACGATCTTTACATTGCCACGGATACGGCCTGGAAGACGTATGCCGCGCAAAAAAAGTTTGCGCCCCTCGACGACCTGCTTGACGATACGGTGGACGGCGTTAAAGTCAGCGATAAGATACGCGACGAATACTCCGATAGTATCTGGTACACCGATCAAAAAAATACGAAAGCCTGTTACCGTCTCCCCTGGACGTCGGGCACGGGCGGGATTTTTTACAACAAAAAAATGTTCGAGACAAACGGGTGGAAGGTACCGACCACTTATGACGAGCTGGCCGCGCTCTGCGCCACGATAAACAGCGCCGCGCTCCCCGTCGAAGGCGGCGATCTGGGCGCCACCGTAAAGCCTTTCGTCTTTACGGGACAAAACGCCGACTATTTCGACTACACCGTATATACCTGGTGGGCACAGCTGGCGGGAAAAGACGCTATCGAAGAATTTCTTGAATACAAGGACGCTTCCGCGTTTGCGACCAAGGGCTCCGACGGGTCGGCCCTCGACAATACCTACTCGAAGCTGAAAACTGCAACGGATTACTGGAACCGACTGATGAAAAAGGAAAATTACGTGGAAGGAAGCGCGGGCAAGAGCAATCACCTCGCACAGCAGAATTTTGTCAACGGTTATGCGGCCATGATGTTCAACGGCGACTGGCTGTATAACGAAATTCTCGGTTATAAGGCAAACGAAGTGGATATGACCAATTTCGAGCTGGGGATCATGAACACTCCCGCACTGCCCGGAGCAACGTATACCGACATCTCTTACGTCATTGGAGAGGATCAATACATCGTCATTCCCGCCTCCTCCGACCGTATCGATCAGGCGAAACAGTTTATCAAATACGTCATCAGCGACGACGGCGTATCCACTTTCTTTAATAAGGCGCACGGACAACTGGCGTATAAAACCTCCGCCGCGCTTACGACGGAGGACGGGTTTATGAAAAATCTCCTCGACTTCCGCACCGCTGCGCCCAAGACGTTTACCAATTTTTCCGACAGCCTGCTCTATCTGAGCAATATCGTCGATATCTGGTCGATCGCCTCACTGCGCCCCTACAACGCTTTAATCGGGGGAACGAACACGCTCGATCAGGCCTTCGAAAGCATCCAGACGCAAACGGCGTCGAATTGGGAGACCTGGAAACGGAAAGCGGGCATTGCCTGACCCCCGCAAACGCAAACAAACCCGCTCTCCGAATTTTCGGAGGGCGGGTTTGTATTCTTTTATTCTTTTTGTTTCCTTACAATCAGCCAACTTACAAAAGCCACGGGCAAAAGCCACGACGCCGCGGCAAAGCCGCTACAGCCTCCCGACGCGGATTCTCCTTCTGTTTCCGACGCGCTTCCAGAGCTTTCCTGAGGAAGGACGGCTTCAAATTCCACGTAAAATTCCACGTCCGCGCCCGCCGGCAAGCGATAATAATACACGCCCTTTTCCGCCGACGCGTACGTTGCGGACTCGCCGTTGATCGACGCACTTTTGATCGCAAAGCCGGCCCCGGGGCTAACCGCGAGGGTTGCGCTCTCCCCCTCGTACCAGCCGTTTTTCGCTTCGGCCGAGGGAAAGACGGAACCCATGGCGGTATCGTTTACCGAATAGGAGGTAAGCCGATAGAGGGGCAGCTTTTCCGTCTCCGCGGTGAAAAAGACGTTCGCGTCGGGCATGGTAAAGGTATAGCCGCCGTTTTCCAGCGCGACCTCCCGCGCTTCGCCCTCCCCCTCGCGCATAAATACGCGCACGAGCTTATAGCCCCTGTCGGGCGAAAAGGAGACGCGCACGGAAGCGCCCGTCTCCTTGACGCCCAGTCCCGTTGCGGAAACGTTTGATCCGTCGAAGGACACCTGCCGTTTGCCTTCGCCGCGAAGAACGGCGGAAACGAATTGTTCGCCCAGCCACGCCTGCGCCGACGCGCGGAAATGCCAGCCGTCCTGCTGTTTCAGCCCCGTGCAATCGACGGGAAAAACGTTGAATTTTTCGTCGGCTACCTTCTGCTGGGCCGCGCGGACCGTATCAATATAGGCAAACTGCGTATATTGCGGGTCGGGATTCCGATAAATCTTACCCAATACGAAAGGCATACCCGAAAGATCGCTTCCGCTGATCCGCGTCAGGTCGGCGCGCAGATCGTCGATCAGATCGGACAAAAGCTCCGCATAGGCGTTGGCGTTTGCCGAATTTGTTACTTCCGCCTCCCCCTGCATCCACCACATTCCCTTGACGACGGGGGCATAGCCCTTTGCCGTCAGTTTTTCCAGCCCCAGCCTTACCGTGCTTAAAAATCGGGCGTACATATTCCCGATCATGTTTCCCGAAAGGCCGTGCGACTCCCGATAGCTCGGCGGCGTCCAGGTTCCCTGGGATAAGGACACGGAAGCGGAGGCGTCGGGGGCGAGAAAGGTGGCGCCCCAGGCGCATTTGATCACCGCGTGCACGCCCTGCGTATCGCCCAGCATCGAGGCAACGCCCAGCTCCGCGCCCGACCCCGACGTGCCGTTGTTCCAATTTTTCCCCAGACCTTTCCTCACGGGCACGAAATCGGCGGGACAGGTTTTTTCCGTTTCGTAATTTCCGTAAAAGAGCACGTTTTCAAAGCCGTCCGAATAACGGGCGTCGGTGTAGCCGTTTGCCGCGAGATCGTCGTAGCCGTACCCCACGGCGTTGGACTGTCCGCCGATGAGATAAACGTCTATCGATTTATTTTCCGCCGCAGCGGAAATCGGATTGCGGCCCCAGCAGCCGCCCACGGCGACCGCAGCCAGAACCGCGGCCGCGCACAAAAACAATTTTTTCATAATTTCCCCTCCGACGGTTAAACGGCCGCAAGATCGGACAGCGTATAATACTCGGCAATTTTGTAAAGGCCGTTGGAGGCGTTGTTTGTGGAGACGCCGAACATCCCGCTCGCCTTGCCGTAGGCGCGGTCGCCCATAGAAGCGTTGATCCAGCCGAGCATAAAATGCAGGTCGGCCGCGGATTCCGCCCCGTAAGCGGCGCAATCGATCCGCCACTCCAAAACGTAATGTGTTATATTGTCGAGCTGCGCGCCGCCCCGTTCGATTGTATGACTTCCCTTCATGAAATCGACGGCAGCGGAGTACGTGCCCGGCGCGCCGAACGTATTGCCGTTGAACGCCTGCGACCGCACCGCGCCCGAAGCGTACGCGCGGTAGTAATCCGCCCGCGACAAATCCGCCGTCGCCACGGCGAAATCAATCCCCGCCGTGCCCTGATTGCCCGAGCCCGTATTTTTGACATAGGCGGGCGTATTTTCCGTCACGTCGAAAGCGAGATACGCCGCCGTTTTGCCCGCATAATAATATATCTTTATCGCCGCATAATCCGCCGAATCCTTTCCCATCGACGTCGTAAAGGAGAAATATCCCGTATATTCGTTTTCCGAAACAACTCCGTCGAGCATGGGCGAAGCTTCGGAAGGAATCGAAACGGAGACAGTCGCCGTCTTTCCGTTCCATGAGGCCGTGAGTGTCACCGCCGTTTCCGTCTCAAACGCATACGCACCGTAGTCCCCCTCCGTCACCGCGCCGCCCGTAAAGACAGCGCCCTTGACATAGGCATATTCCGAAAAGGCTGCGATCAGCTTAAAGCGCGCCGTGCCGCTTTCGGAGACCGCGTTTACGTCCTGTAAGGCAAAATCCGCCGCGGCCGCCGCAGACGTCCAGTTGCCCGCCGCAGGCTTGGTCGTGCCCGTGTTATCGGGCCAGCGCACCGCCAGCGTGGTGTTGTCGGCCTTCGTGCCGTTCGCCCCCACCGCGATATAGAAATGCGCGGCGTCGGCGGCGTTTACTGCGGAATAGGCGACGAAAAACTCCAGCGTCATCTGCTTATATCCCTTTGTCAAATCGTTTTCGTCGTTGCGAACCAGCCCCACGGCAAAGGCCGAGCTGCCCACGGGAGAAGCATAGCGTTCGGCGGAAGGCGCGCCCGCGTTGAGATTTGTCTCCTGCCGCGCCGTGCCGTCCGAGAATACCCGCCACCAAAGCCCCGTTGAGGCGTCGGGCGAGTTTGCCATGCGGATTTCCAGCCCGCCGCCGTTTTGGCCGCTTGCGCTGCCCGTCTGATTAATATACGGGGAAGCCATGACGAGCGCGAAGCCCACGCCGTCTTTTGCGACATTGATATAGACGGTGACCTCGTTGTTTTGGCTTTGGGAATCGAGCGTCAAAAAGCTGAAGGGAGCGGAATAGGCGGCGTCGTTTTCATCGACGATCCCGTCGAAACGGGTGCCGTGCATCACCGCGGGCCCCTCGTAAGTGACCGTGATCCGCACGACGCGGTCGGCGACGGAGGCTTCCAGCGTTCCGCCCTCGTTGGTAGCGAAAATATAGTAGCCGTAGCCTCCTTCCGTCACGGCGCCGTCAACAAAGCTTGCGCCCTTGACATAGGTATGAGACGAAAGATCGGCATAGATCCTGAACCGCGCCTCTCCGTTGGAAGCCGCCACCGACTGATCGACCAGCGAATAATTTTCCATAGCCGAAACGGAAAACCAATTTTCCGAGGCGGGCTTGGTCGCGCCCGTGTTGTCCTGCCATCTGACGGCCAAAATCGCGTTGTCGCTCTTTCTCGTCCCGTTGAGGCCGACGGCGATATAGAAATCGTCCGCCCCGTCGGCGTCGAGCGCACCGTAGCTCACGAAAAACTCCAGCGTCATCTGCTTATAGCCTTTTGTCAAATCGTTTTCGTCGTTGGGAACCAGCCCCACGGCAAAGGCCGAGCTGCCCACGGGAGAAGCATAGCGTTCGGCGGAAGGCGCGCCCGCGTTGAGATTTGTCTCCTGCCGCGCCGTGCCGTCCGAGAATACCCGCCACCAAAGCCCCGTTGAGGCGTCGGGCGAGTTTGCCATGCGGATTTCCAGCCCGCCGCCGTTTTGGCCGCTTGCGCTGCCCGTCTGATTGATATACGGGGAAGCCAGGACGATGGCAAAGGCGACGCCCGTCGCGGTCGATTTTACATGTACCGTCGCTTCGTTATTCTGGCTCTGCGAATCGGTGGTGAGGAAGCTGAACGCGGGGGAATAGCCGTCCGACTGTTCCGCGCGGCCGTCGAAAGCGACGGAAATATAAAGCACCTGTATCTCCGTACGGAACCCGCCCGAAAGAACGGAGACCGACTTACCCTCGGCAAAGGACGCCACGTAATCTTTTTCGATTTTCAACGTATAGGCGCCGCCGCCCTTGTGCGTCAGGGCGACGCCTTCCGCGGAAACGGAAGCGTCCGTGACGGGCGCGCCGTCCGTCTTGCCGCCCGAAAGCTCGGTTTCGGGCATTTTTGTCACCGAAATTTCCCCTTCGTAGGAGCCGTCCGCCTGCAAGTCCCCCTTATTGAACAATATGTCCGCCGCGACGAGCTTGCCCGCAAAATCGCCGTCTAAAAGCCGCAGAAAGGCCTTTTGCGAATCGTTTTTCGCCGCGCTCTGGCTGGCGGGCTGAAAGTAGATCCAGCTCGCGCTGGTCTGGTTAACGGTATTTTCATTGTCGCCCGCGTGGACGTAGGCGGGATAGACGGAGATATCGTCGGGCTTTGCCTCGAAGCCGAGCGAGGCATACGGCACAAAGATCTCCACGTCGAAGCCCGTCGCAGCGTCCGCCGCGATGTATCCTTCGTCGATTTGACAGCCGAGCAGCTTCACCGCCGACAACGACGGGAAATATTTTTCCGAAAAACCGTTGTCGCTCCTGCCCGTGCCTCTCCATTTATTGACCACGCCCAGGGCGTCGATACGCAGCTGAACGGAATTTGTACTTACGTGGGTATTGGCGGAATCCTGTATCCAGATTTCCACGCCCGAATTGAATTTGACGTTTCTCGCGGGCGAAGCGTAAATCTGTTTATCGCGGATCTGTATCCCCAGATAGACCCCGCGCGGAGAAATATGCGCCGTCGTCGCCACGGAAGCGTTTACCCCGTAAGTGGAATCGGATACCCGATAGACGAGCGCTTTTTCCTTTTTATAAACGTCCTCGTCAAGGCTTCCGTCGATCGTCATATAGTCGTCGGGCCGCACGTTTATCCCGTCCGCCATATCCGCATACAGCCCGATTGCGTCGTCCGTCGCCACCAGCCAGCCGCCCAGATTGGTGGCGCCGACGTTGGGATCGCATTTCGTCCAGACGTTGTCGGCGTCGCTCGCCTCCGATTCGACGTGATAAAACGCCGTCATATATTGGATCGCCTGCGGCTTTTCCTCTATCCCCAAGCTTTCGTAGGGGATAAACAATTCTATGTCGTAGCCTTCGTTATAGCTGGAATTGATCCCCACGCCGTTGATGCGGCAGGCCGCGAGATGCGCTTTATACCACAGCGCCCATTCGGCGTTGAGCTTGGAGCCGTTGTCGTCGAGCGCCGCGCTCTTGGTGCGGTAGGTGCGCAGTTCCGTAATGCAGGAATCCGACCCCGTCGGCACCACGGAGAGCCGATAGCTGTCGCCGTTCCACTCCGTGGCGTCGAACGCGCCGATATACACCTCCACCGACGTATTGCCCGAGGCGCGGCGGTCGGGCGAATAATAGATCGCCGTATCCTTTACCGAAAGTGCGAGATATACCCCTTTCTCCCCCAGATAGCTCATGCTGGTCATGGTGATGGGGTTTTCCTCGGTGCTGTTGGCATGGGCAAACGTCCAGGCCGTGCCGTTGTTTTCCCACACGCCTTCGTCGAGGACTCCGTCCACCTTAAAGCCGTCGTCCAGCTTGAGATCGAGATACCCGTTTTCATGCGCGGAATTTTCGAAGCCGAAATTTCCCAGCTTGTCGAGCTCCGCGCCCGTGGCCGCCTTCGCCGCGCAGCCCGCAAAAATGCAGGCCGTCGCCGCGGCGAGCAGGGAAACGATCAGATACTTTTTCTTCATTTTTCCGCCCTCCTATTTACCCAAAACACATATATCGCCCACCGCGACGCTCCCTTCGCTGCGCGGCGCGCGGAAAGTGATCGTTATGCCATTCACCTCGATATCGTTGAAATCGAGGACGAGGTTGCTCCCCGCGAACATCAGCTGCTGCGAGCTGTAATTGGTGGTTTCGTCGAAGGGGAAGGCCGCGTTGTCCGCCACGGCCGTGCCCGTCGCCCCGCTCGCCGTCCGCACCGAAAGGCTGATCCGCGCGATGCGGTAAAACGTCTTGTCGTAATCGATGCTGTTGTAGAGCAGCAGCGCGCCCACCGTGCGGTACTCCTTCCATCTGAGCGAAATCTCGGCCGTGGTGCCCGCGTCGAATTCCGTTTCCCCGACGACGCCCGTCAGATGGGAAGCGAAAAACCCGTCCGTCAGCCACTTTTTGTCGCTGCCCTCCTTCAGCCCCGAAACGCTTACCTCGGCTTCGGGCGCGATATTTTTATAGCCGCTGATCGCCGCGGGAAGGGGTTGGAGGCTGTAGGACGTCGGCCCGTTGGCGGCAAGCACTTTCTGCCCCTTGGAATTTTCGGCCATACCCGCCCTGTCGTAAGCGATCGCGCGGTTTTCCGAATCGATCGTATAGCGGTCGGCGCCCTCGTGATGAAAGATAAACAGCTCGTCGCCGATCGGCGTAAACGAATGATGTCCCGTGCCCGCCGCCTGAATCCAATTCATTTCCGTGCCCAGCACCAGCCCGCCGTCCGCCTTGCTCAGCTTGGTAAACGGGCCGAGTGGCGAGCTGCCGAGCGCCTGCGCCACCGAATAGAAATTGGACGTGGTGCCGCCCACCGAATAGGTGAGATAATAGACGCCGTCCCGCTTATACATCTGCGGCGCCTCGTTGATTTGATCCGCCGAAGCGCGTTCTCTGTCGATGTCGTTGTAGTCAGCCTCCGTCTCCCCGTCCACCGTGTTATACCCCACCTTGGTGAGGCGGGTGACCGTGGAATAATCGGGCGTGGAAAAATCCTTCATTTTGACGCCCCAGATCTCCGAGGTCTCTTTCCCGTAAGCGTAATCGTCCCCGGGGGTGAGAACATTATACCGATCCTTTCCCCTCGAAAAGTACATGTAAAGCTCGTCCCCGTCCGCAAAGAGAGAGGAATCGAGAAAACGGTATCTCGCGTAATGCCCCGCCTCGCAGGCGACGCCGTCCACGGCGGTGATTTTGGCGGGATCGAAAATCGGGTCGCCCAGACCTATCTCCGCCCCGTCCGCGTTTGTACCCGTCCACTGGACGAAAGGCCCTGCGGGGCTGTCGGACACCGCCAAACCGATATACGTATTGCCGTAATATTTGCCGCCCGCGGCGATCGTGTTGGAGTTACGCGCCGAATAGGTCATATAGTATTTGCCCGCGCCGTCGTAAATCACTTCGGGCGCCCAGAGGCTGGAATAGCCCCAGGAGGCGGTTTCCGGCTCGAACGCTACCCCGTAGGAATCCCAATGCACGCCGTCGTCCGACTGCCACACCCCGATTTCCCGCACGCTGAGCGTATTGCTTGTACCGTAGAGAAACAGTTTCCCCGCGTATTCGCCCTCTTCCACATAAATCACCGACGGATCGGCAACCTTTTTCAGCGTCAAATCGTTGCGATAGAACAGAGACTCGTCGTATTCCCTGTAAAAGAGCGTACCGTCCTCATTGGGGAGGGTTCCGTCGTTATAGCCGAGCTTGACGCTGAACGACGTGTCGCCGCAGCCGCCGATCCCGAAGCAGAGCGCGAGCGCGACGGCGGGCGCAAGTTTCTTGAAAAATTTCATCATTCTTCTCCTTATTTTATCATTTCTGCGAGTTACAGCTTGAGCCCCGAGGTGACGATCCCCGAAATAAACTGCTTCTGCGCCCCGATGAACAACAGCACCGTGGGCACCAGCGCCACGATCGCCGCCGACATCACCGCGCCGGGATCGGTGTACATGCGCGAGCTGGAAAACTGGCTGAGCGCAAGCTGCAACGTCAGCAGCTGAGCGTTTTTCAGATAGAGCATCGGCCCTAAATATTCGTTATAGCCGCCCACGAACGCCAGTACAAACTGCGCCCAGAACGCGGGCATGCCGATCGGCAGCATGATTCGGAAATAGATTCCGAAATATCCCAGCCCGTCGATCGCCGCCGCTTCCGTCATGTCGCCAGGCACGCTCATGTAATACTGCCGCATGAAAAACACGCTCGCCGTGCCGCCGAGCACCCCCGGGAGAATGACGGGCAAGGGCGTATTCAGCCAGCCGAGACGGTAAAACAGCAGATAGGAGGGAATCAGGGTGATGACGCCCGGCACCATCATGGTGGTCAGCAGAAAGCCGAACATGGCGTTTTTAGCACGGAAACGGAGCTTGGCATAGGCGTAGGCCGCCATGCCCGCCAGCACCGTGCTGATCAGCGAACGGGGCAGCACCATCCACATCGTATTGACGAAGCCCAGCAAGAGGAGGGGCACGCTCACCGTATTGCCGCCCTTATAGGTGAATACGTCCTTAAAGCCGTTCAGCGTGGGAGACTCGGGCCACCAGGTGAAATCGAGGCTGTTTGCCTCCGCGGGAGGCTTGAGCGCGGTGACCGCCGCGATATAGAAGGGAAACAGCACGATGAAGCAGCAGAGGAACAAAAATAGATAACAGCCCGTCTTTTTGGCGGCTCTTTCGAGCTTTGCCCTCGAATTTTCGCGGTTCTGCCGCAGAATTTTTCTCTCAGTCATAGCGCACCCACAATTTCGAAAGCTTGAAGTTGAGCACGGTGACGAGGAGAATGACCGCCGTCAGAACCCAGGAAGCGGCGGACGCCAGCCCCATATGCGCGTTGGAATACCCCTCCCGATAGAGATAAAACACCATCGTAAGGCCCGCGTAATTCACCTTCTGTCCGCCCGTCGGATCCATGACCTGCGATTCGCTGAACATCTGAAAAATGCTGATAAGGCCCGTGATCAACAGGAAAAAGACGGTGGGACTGACGGCGGGGAGGGTGACGTGCATAAATTTCTGCACGAAATTCGCCCCGTCGATCTCGGCCGCCTCGTAATAGGCGCCGTTCACCGCGGTAAGGGCGGCCGAAAGCAAAATCACCTTATAGCCCGTCGTCGCCCACACCATCATCAAAATCAAAGAGACGCGAAACATCATCGGCGAATCCAGCCAGCCGATCTTTTTGCCCAAAATGACGTTGAAAATGCCGTAATTGGTGTTGTAGAGCCATTTCCAGATATAGACGATGGCCACGGTGGAGCAGATATACGGCAGAAACAGCACCACGCGGAAGGCGCCCCGCCCCTTCACGTCGGCATTGAGCGACGCCGCCACGAGGAGCGCGAGAAACACGGACACGGGCAGGGTCAGCGCATAGACGAGCGTATTGACCGCCGCCCGGCCGAAGTCGGGGTCTCGAAACAGCGTTTTGAAGTTATCCAGGCCGCAGAATTTCGCGCCCTCGAAGGAAACGGGCTTCTTCATGTTGTAAAAGGCCATCACCAGCGCCAGAACCATGGGAATCAGGCTGAAAAGAATGCACCTCAATACGGGAATAAACGCCATCACCGTACCGCAGATTTCTTCCTTGCGCGCAATCTTCGTGCGCCTGGGACGCTTCGTACGCGGCGGAACGGCGTGCCCCGAGATATCGTTCGTCATATTCACCCCCGAAGGTTTATTTTGCGGTGTAAGTATCCAGCACCGCCTGCGTGGAAAGATATTCCTTGCTGGCATAGAAGCCCGAAAGGCTCATGCTGCCGTTTCTTACGTCCGAATTGAGCACCCGCGCCCAATCGTCGATCCATTCCTTGTTCTTGAGATACCACCAGTCCGCAGGCGTCTCGTAGGCGGTAGCTTTGGCGAATACCACCGCGTTGTCCGCCGCGTAAGCCCCCGTAAGGAAAGCGCCCTCTTTGTCGTAGGCCAAAGATTTATAATAGGGTACGGCAAACCCGCCCTGCGCCTGAATTTCCTGCCCCTCCTTGCCGGCGATATATTCCATGAACAGCCAGGCCGCGTTGGGGTTTTTCGTCTCCTTGTTCATGACGATTCCCACCGAACCGCTGTGCGCCCCTTCCACCCCGTGCACCAAAACCTCCGTTCCGTCCTCGCTGTATTCCTTATACACCAGCATGGGCGCCACGTCGAATTTGTTGGGACTTTTCATGTTTTCCGTAAACTGTCTCTGCGCCGACGCCGTAGAGACCAGCATAGCCACCTTGCCCGACGAAAAATAGGAGTTTTTATTTTCGCTCATGGACTGCGGATCGGGCGTGACGCCGTAGCCGTAAATTTTCCCGTCCGCGCCTGCGCCGTAAAACTCCGACACGCTTGAATAGACGCCCTTCACGTCGTCCACGAGCTGTCCCTCCGCCTGCGACAGCCGTACAAACTCGGTAAACGCTTCGCGCTGGGAGGGAAGCTGATTGCAGCTTGCCTTCATGTCCGCGGTCAATGCGGCTTTATCGTTGTAGCCGACGATCTCGCCCGCACCGTAGGTATTGCCGTTAACGGTGATCGGCTGCGCGTCGTCCTTGACGATATAGTTTTTACTTTCGTCCGCCAGCGTAAACTTCCAATACCCGCCGTTGAATTTCGAGTCGTCCGTCGGCACGTATTCGATACAGTCGCCGCCCACCGAAAAGCCGTAATTAAACCACCATTCGGTAAAAAAGCCCTTGTCGGCGTCGCTGTTTTCCTGAAGGAAACGGGACAGAGCGACGCACTCCTGCCAGCTCATCGCAACCGCCTTATTGAAATAGCGTTTGCCGCCCTCCTCATAAAACGCCATAATCTTCTTTTTGGCGTCGGGATGAGCCGCGTTATACGCCTCTATGCTCTCCTCCGTCTCGTCGATGATCGTGACGCCCGCCTGGTCGAAAAAGCGGGTGTTGAAATAGATCGCGGTGGGCGCGAGATCCTTTGCGATCCCGTAGAGCGGATCGCTCTCCAAAGAGGTGGTCGTCTCTACGTTATAGCGGTAGCGGTTGACCGTGTAGGGAAGCATATCCTCCGCGTCCAGCCCGTTCTGCCCGCCGCTCGAGCGGTAATTTGCGACGCTTTTGTCATAAAACTCCGTGACGTCGTAAAGGGCGTCCTGGTCGGCGTAGCTCTTGAAATAACGCTCGTCGGCATAGGCGACGTCGGGACCGCTGATCATGTTGACGACAAAATTTTCGCTGTACCCGCTGGAGCTTTTCGGCGTATAATTGACCCTGATCACCCCTTCGTACTTTTTATTGAAATTGGCGACCAGCTGATTGAATACGGCCTCCTCGTATTTGTCCGCCCAACCCCAGAAATTGATGATCGTCGTTTTATCGGACGGAATGACGTTGCCCGAATCGTCGAATTGAATGTCGTCGCCGCCCGCTCCGCACCCCGCGAGGAAGGACAAGGAAAACGTTGCCGCCAACGCGGCCGTCAACGTTCTTTTATACCATTTACTCATAGCTTTTCTCCTTTATGGATTTTTCTTTATTTACACTTTGATTTTAACATATTCCAAGGCGCATGTAAACACATAATTTTACCGAAAAGGTGTACAATTTCGGCATTCGTGTAATATTTCGGCAAGATTTTTTTTCTTTCATTGTATTTTTTTCGCATTGACTTTTTGAAAAAGGCGTAGTATAATAGGCCTATGCACAGCAACAGAAAAAACGAAATCATCTATTTTGACGAACGCTCGCACGGCAACAGCTTTTTCCATCTGTCCATGGCGGGCAGGACGCTGCCCAACCCCAACTATATCATCTGTCATTCCCGAAAATCGGGCGCGCTCTGGGAGAGATACAATTTCGAGTACGTCATTTCGGGCAAGGGATATATCGAAACCAGGGACAAAACGCTGACCGTCGGCAAGGGGGATCTCTACTTTCTCAACAAATTGCAGCAGCACACCTACTACGCGGACAAGCAAGCTCCCTACGAAAAGCTGTTTATCGTCGTGGAGGGCTCGCTGGCGGATAAAATGCTGGAGGCGCACGGCGTCACCGAAAGCGCACTGGTGGTGCACGCGGACGCCCGCGCCCTGTTCGAGCAGATCATCGCCCTATCCGACAGGCACGAGGGACAGTTTATCGACGCGGAGGCTTATACGGAGATTTCCTCGATTCTGCTCAAGCTGATACAGCTGGTCAAGCCGCCCGATTTCAACACCACGGCCATGGACGAACACCCCGCGACGATCATCAAAAATTATATCGATTACAATATCTACGACAAAATCACCTTGGCGGAGATTGCGGACACCGTGCATCTCTCCGTCTCCCAGACGGAGAGGATTTTCAAAGCCAAATACGGCGTTTCGCCCGTCCGATACATGCTCGACAAAAAGCTGGAAGTCGCCAAGCATCTCTTTATCACCACCTATCTCAACGTCACGGAGGTATCCAAGCGGCTGGCTTTTTCCGATATCAAATATTTTTCCCGCCTGTTTAAGGCGAAATTCGGTCAGTCTCCCTCCCGATACATGAAGCAGCAGGAGGAAAATCCCTTCGTTTCGGTTTCGCGCCGCATCGAATGACCCTGCGCGGCGCCCGTATCTTCCCCGCAGACGAACGGCAGCCCGTCCTTAAAGCCGATCCTGCACTTCGTGATGTACCAGCTTTTTCCCATGTCTCCCGAGCCCTGATAAAAGAGATACGTCTTTCCGTCGTCGTCCGTGAATACATAGGGGTGGCCCGATTCGCTGCTGTTCCACTCGCCTTTTTTTCCCGCCGCGATAAACGGGCGGCCGAACAGCTTGCGGAAATTAATTCCGTCGTCGGAGACGGCCGCGCCGATCTGCTGGGGAGTGCAGTTATACGCGCCCCCGTAAAACATATACACCTTTTCGTTATGTACCACCGTCGCGGGCGCCTCGATACACGCGCCCTCCCATTCGTATTCGGGATAGAGGATCGAACGCTCCGCCGCCTGCTTCCACGCCCCGCGCGAATAATCGCCGCCCAATTCCGCATATGTCGCACCGAGCTTCTGAATGGTCATCGAATGGTCGCGCGTCGCAAAATAGAGAAACAGCCTGTTTCTGAACACCACCACGTCCGCGTCTATCGCGCGGCCGATGCACCAATCCTCCGTCGGGCGGAACACGGGGTTTGTCGGGTCCTTTTCGAAGCCGATCCCGTCCGACGAAACCGCATGGCAGATCGCGTCCTTTCGGGCGTTGCCGTAGCTTTGATAAAACAGATGCACCTTTCCCTCCAGCAGAATCGCGGCGGGCGCGCCGATCCCGTTTTTTTCGCATTCCTGCGTGGGGGGAATACGCCCTACCGTCGTCCAATGCTCCATATCGGGAGAGGACGCCACGCCGATCCCCAGAGCTTCCCTCTCCCCGTCGGCGTAATAGGACGAATAATATAAAAAGTACGTGTCTTTGAGTCTGATGACGGCGGGGTCCTTCGAAAAGGCTTTCCTCGAACCGTGCGTTTCGGTAAAAAGCATAAATCACCTTCCTATAAAATCGGGACAGTCCGAAAAAGTCCCCTTTGCTATCCCCGATTATACCCGATCTCCCCCTTTTTGTAAATAGGAAAAATCGACGACGCCGAAATAGTGCACCTATTTGCTTTTTCCATCGTCTCCGCCTTTTGCGTATAACGACGCAAAAAATACCGCGACCAAGGGTACGCGGTATTTTTTTAACTTTTTGTCGGATATTTCCGAGTATCAGGCTCGCCGAGCCGTTTATTGGGACGAGTTGAAAGGCTTACCCATTATTTTCGGACACTCGGTACCGAAAAGCTTTCCGTCTGGACAAGGTAAGAGCTTATCGATTATTTCCGAGCGTCTATAGCAGAAAATCTTTTATTGCGGCGCTGCAAAATATTCCCCGATTATTTCCCGAACGGGAAGGAAAGAATATGTTTATCACCCGATTTTTTGCCCTTCTCCTGCCTGCCGTTTTCGCCTTCCGCGCCGCCGTTCAGCCCGTAAAGGGTATCGAGATACTTTTCGTATTCCGAACGGACGCCGAAGCAGACGACTTCCTCGAGATCGAACGTCGTATATCCGTCGTCCTCTCCGTTTTCGCTGACGAGCCGCATTTCGACGAGCTCCCATTCCCGCCCGACGACAAAGCCGTTGATCTTATCCAGCGTTTCGAAACCGATCTCCATCGTACACATCCATTTGTTTTTGATCACGACGTCGGTAAATTCGCGCAGGACGTCTCTGGAGGATACCTTGATCGGGAGGGGCTCCTCGCCGTAATGGCGATACACTTTTACGAGATTGTTGAGATACGCGGTGCCCGCGTCCAGTTTCAGGATTTCCTCGATCCTAATACACAGATAGCCGTCGAATCTTCCGCTTGGGGAAATGAGCTCCAACAGCGCGAATTCGTCGTCCGTCTCTCTGACAAACCCCGCGCAGAATCCGCCCACGCTTTTATAATAAATGGCGACGGGCACTTTTTTATCCCGCAGCCGTTTCAGCATTTCCGTCATGTCGTTCTCCTTGCTCTTCCTTTAGAATGTTATAACATAGATAAGCTATGTTTGAATAAGGCGCGGAAATGCCGATAAATACTCCGTACTTACGCATTTCCGCTTTTATTATACCACAGAATGGATTTTTGTCAATAAAATACGCTCTGCCTTGCGACGCTTTTTCAAAAACCGCGTGAAATTTTCCGTTTTGGGCTTGCAAAAGCAGAAAAAAGCGCTATAATAAAAATAAGAACAAAATAAAGGAGCTGTTTTATGTCTCGACGAATTTACTTCGGCGGCGATATCCTCACCCTGGAAGGAGAGGGACGCGCCGATTATCTGGTTGCCGAAAACGGTAAAATCAAGGGAGCAGGTAAGGGAACACCGCCCGTCCTCTCCGCTGACACGGAAAAAATAGACCTGAAAGGCAGAACACTTTTGCCCGCCTTTATCGATCCGCACAGCCACATTTCCGCCTGCGCCTCAAAATTTTTACAGCTCGATCTCGAAAACTGTAAAACAAACGAAAAAATCGAAAAGGCGATCGCGCAATTTATCTCAGAAAATAAAACGCCCTGCGGCGAATGGGTCTTTGCGAGCGGCTACGATCACACGCGGGTAGAGGGGAAACGGCTGACCGCGGAGCTTCTCGACCGCGCCGCGCCCGATAATCCGCTGGTGGTGCAATATCAGTCGGGACATATGGGAATTTTCAATTCCGCCGCGATGAAGCTTCTGGGCGTCGCTGCGGACACGAAACCGCTGGAGGGCGGCGTCATCGAAAGGAACGCGGACGGCGCGCCGACGGGATATATGGAAGAAACGGACTTTGTCACCCGTCTTCAAAGCGTCCCCATGCCCGACGGAAAAAAACTGCTGGGCGCATTTGACCGCGCGCAGGAGCTGTATTTTTCAAACGGAATCGTCATGATGCAGGAAGGTCTGGGGGTGAAAGAGCTTCTGCCGCTCTATCAGGGAATCGCCGCGGCGGGACGCCTGAAAGCGGACGTAGTGATCTATCCCGACCTCGCGGCGTACGAAGCGTATGCGGAAGCGATCCCCGCCCGTTTATCCTGCGGAAGCGGAAGCTTGAAGCTCGGCGGCGTCAAGCTTATTTCCGACGGCTCGCCGCAGGGAAGGACGGCCTGGATGCGCACGCCCTATCTGGATGAGAGCGGCCGTCCCGAATCGGACGGTTATTGCGGATATCCTTCCGTTTCGCAAGAAACGCTTGAAAACGCCGTGCGCTTTGCAACCAAAAAAAAGCTTCAGCTTCTCGTCCACTGCAACGGGGACAGGGCCGCGGAAAAATTTATCGAAGCGGAAATAAACTACGGCGATCCCGCCACCCGTCCCGTCATGATTCACGCACAGCTGTTGGGAACCGATCAGCTGGACGCGCTCAAGCGCGCGGCGATTATTCCCTCCTTTTTTGTCGCTCACGTTCTGCATTGGGGAGACGTGCATATCAAAAATTTCGGTTTCGAACGGGCTTCGAGCATAAGTCCCCTGCGCTCCGCGTTAAAAAAGGATATCCTTTTCACTTTGCATCAGGATTCGCCCGTCATTCGGCCCGATATGACCGAAACGATTTGGTGCGCCGTCGAACGAAAGACGGCGGGCGGAAAAACGCTGGGCGAAGAAGAACGGATAGATGTATTCTCTGCGCTTAAAGCGGTCACCGCAAACGCGGCATATCAGTATTTCGAAGAAAAAACAACGGGTACGCTGAAAACGGGCAAGCGGGAAAATCTTGTGGTTTTAAGCGAAAATCCCCTCCGTTGTCCTGCGGAAAAGCTCCGCGATATCCGCGTTGAACAGACGATTAAGGACGGCGAGACGGTATTTCGTCTGTAAGGCGCGAAACCGTCTCCCCCTCATAAGACAAATACTTTAAGGCTCACTTGAGTATTTTCCGACAAGCTCCATGAAAAAGACGCAAGGCAAACGCCCCGCGTCTTTTTCTCTATAAGAGGAAATAATGTGTGGTCATATTTTTCATTCCCTTTCGGGAAAGGAAGAAAACACGGTTGCGCGTAATTTGCTTCCGCTCGTTGAAAAGGAGAAACTTTCCTTTGAGCATAATTTTCTTCTACGCTCTAAAAAGGAGGAAGCTACGTTTGAGCGCAGTTCTCCGCCCGCGCCGCCGAAAGTCAGGCGCGATAAATGATTTTTCCGTCGCGGATGGTATATAAAACGTTAAATTTGTCGTCAAGCACCGCAAAATCGGCGTTTTTTCCGACGCGGATGCTGCCCGTTTCGCCGTCCACTCCCAGCGTTTTTGCAGGGTTGATCGTCGCGTAGTCCACAGCCTGAAGGAAAGCGATCCCCACCTTTTCGACGAGATTGGCGATTGCTCGGTTCATGCGGAGCACGCTTCCCGCCAGAGTTCCGTCTTTCAGACGCGCCTCGCCGTTTTTGACGATGACGACCTGCCCCCCAAGCTCGCTTTCGCCGTCCGCCAGGCCTTTTGCGCGCATGGCGTCCGTAATCAGCGTCAGTTTGTCCTTATGCTTGCATTTCGTCAGCAGCTGAATGGCGGGCACGGAAACGTGAATGGTGTCCGCGATCAGTTCGCAGTTGAGTTCGTCGTACAAAAGCGCGCTGCCCACCGTGCCGATTTCGCGGTGATGGAGCGGACTCTGCGCGTTGTAGGTGTGCGTGACGTTTTTCGCTCCGCACCGAACCGCCGCGCGGATATCCGCGCTCTTTGCGCCCGTATGGCCGATTGAAGGAACGATATTTTCCGAAGCGAGGTGCTTCACCAGCTCGTCCGCGCCCGCCTCTTCGGGAGCGAGCGTGACGATTTTAATCGCGTTGCCGCTGGCCGAGTTATATTCGTCGAACGTGTTTACGTCGGGCTTCGCCACGTATTCGAGGGGCTGTGCGCCCTTGTGCGCCGCCGCGATAAACGGGCCCTCCAGATGGATACCGAGTATCCGCGCGCCGTCCTCGGGCGCCTCCTCGCGGTACGCCTTAACCGCCTTCATCGCGTGCAGGATATTTTCTCTGCTCTGCGTCATGGTTGTGGCAAGGAAGGAAGTCGTCCCCTCTCCCGCGACCGTTTCCGCGATCGTTTTAAGCGCCTCTCTCGTACCGTCCATGGCGTCCGCGCCGCCCGCGCCGTGGATATGCTCGTCGATAAATCCGGGCAGCACGACGGCGTTTTCGGAAAGTTCGATTACCTCCGCGCCGCCGATTTCTCCGCCGATCGCTTCGATTTTTCTATCGAATACGAGATCGCACCTTTTAAGCCCTTCCCCCTCCACATAGACGAGGGCATTTCTGAAAGCTTTCATTTTTCACACCTCACTTCAAAAGCGCGGCCGCCGCCTCGTCGCACACGAGCGTGCAATCGGGATGCAGCTGCAATACGCTGGCGGGCACCGCTTCCGTCACCTCGCCCTTCACCAGCCCGTAAACGGCTTTCGCCTTATTGGCGCCGTTGGCCAGAATAAGTATCTTCTTCGCGTTCATGATATTTTTCAGCCCCATCGTAAATGCCTGACGGGGTACTTCGTCGATACTTTTGAACATCCGCGAATTGTCTTTGATCGTGCTCTCCGCCAGATCGACGATATGCGTGACGCTGCCGAACGGGGTTCCCGGCTCGTTGAAAGCGATATGGCCGTTGGAACCGATGCCGAGCACCTGAATATCCTGCTGCATGCCCTCCAGCAGGCGGTTATATCTGTCGCACTCCGCCTGTCTGTCGGCGGCCTTTCCGTTTTCGATATTCGTATTTTTCAGATCGATATCGATGTAATCGAACAGGTTGCTGCGCATAAAGTAAACATAGCTTTGATCGCTGGAATAATCCAGCCCCGCGTATTCGTCGAGATTGACCGTGCGGATTTCCCGATAGGAGGTGCAGTTCCGTTTATGATCCTCGATCATATTTTTATACAGCCCGATCGGCGTCGAGCCCGTCGCAAGCCCTAAAACCGCGCGGGGATTTCCCTTGACGACCTCCCGCATGACCTCGAATGCCTTTTTGCTCATTTCTTCATAGTCTTTGGCGATAATTACCTTCATATCCAAAATCCTCCCGAGTTTTATTTCCTCTCGTATTATTGTATCCGTTCCCCGGCCGTTTTTATGCCCGATCGGCGGGAAGAGACGCGGCCGCGATACTCTGCCCCACCCTTCTGTTCTTTTCGTCGGGCAGGGAAATGTCCAGCCCCGCAAATTGGGGATACTCCTCCGCAAGCACCTTTTTGCAGGTGTCGAGCAGAATATTTCCGCCTTTTCCGCCCGTCACGCGCCCTAAAAGAAGCACGTGCTTCATGTCGTAAAACTTTGCGTAAAAAGGAATGGTATAAGCGAGATAAACGCCGATGTCCTCGTAAATCTGCCGCGCGAGGGGATCGTCCCTTTCCATCAGCGCCTGAATCTCCTTCAGCTTTTCGGCGGGCGTCGCGCCCGCTTTGAATTTATAGCCGCCCGCTTCCGCCAGCTTAATCACCGCGTCCTGCGAGAAATATTTGCAGCCTACGCCCGTATCGCCGCTCCATTCGTCCGCCATGGCGTTTTCGTTGAAATCCACGGGCACGAAAGCAAGCTCCGACAGCCAGCCGTTGATGCCGCCGTCGGCGTTGATATACCCCACCGCTTCGCTGGTACCCATCGCAATGCCCAGCACTTTATTGTCGCCCAGATCGATACTGCCCGCAAGCGCCGTCACGTCGCCGTCGTTGGCCACTTCGAGGGGCACGTTTCCCATTTCCTTGGCGATATCGATATACATATTTTTGACAAAATCGCCGTGCTTTTGCTTATCCACCTTGATAAACAACGACGCCACCATTATTTTGTTATCGACATAAACGCCCGCCGACGAAACGCCGATACAATCGACGCGCGGCATTTTCGACGCCGCCGTCTTCATCGCCGTGAGAATTTCGTTGTAGTGATAATGCGGATCCTCCGTGGTTTTGGGGTGCCAGACGACTTCCTCGCTATAGACGACTTCGCCGTCGATCACCGCGCTCACCTTTCGGTCGCTTCCGCCCGCGTCGAATCCGATACGGCAGCCTTTCAGATAGCCGCCCACGCGCATCGAGCAATTTTTCTGCGCGGGGATTTCGTTTTCCTCCAGCCAGGTCACCTCGAAAGGCCGCTCGTAAACGCCGCTCATGAAATCCACGTCGAACGCCCGCGCGCCCGCCGACGTATAGGCTTCCTTCAGCCCCTCATAGATTTTTTTGCTTCCCGCGACGGAAATCTTATAGCCGCCGACCACCCACAAAATCGTTTTTGCGAGCCTTTCCGCAATACGGAAATTCAGTTCGTCCTCGCCGCAGCCGTCCGCAAACGCAGTATATCTGTAAACGTAATTATAGCCGCCGTTGCGCTCCGCAACCAAAACGACCTCCGTCTTTTTGCCGCACTTTTTTACCTTGGCGTCGTACTCCTCCAGCGCCTTGATCATGGGATAAAAATTTTTGTCCAAAACGGGCGTTTTCATACCTAACCGAGCCTCCCTTTCTTTTGCCTTTATTATACTACTTTTTTCGGGGATAGCAATTGAAATTATTTCTCTTTTTTTATAAAATATTTCTCAAAATCGTATCGTGAAATAATTTACAAAGCAGGGAAAGTATGCTATAATGTCGGTATGGAAAAACAAGCGAAGAGCAAGCACTTTTACATGCACAAGATCGCCAATCTTTTGAACGTGCAGAAAATTGTGACGATTCACTATCAGGAGCTGCCCGCGGGATACTATTCGCGGGAAGAAATGCATAATTTCTGGGAGATCATCTACGTCGATAAACAGGCCGTCACCATCGTCAAGGACGAGGAACGCGATCCGTTAAAGCAGGGGGAAATGGTGTTTATCAAGCCGAACCAGCCGCATTTTGTGCGGTGCGGCCGCGACGGGGCGAATATCTTCATTATCTCTTTCGAATGCCGTTCGGAAAGCATGGGATTTTTTTATGACAAAATTTATTCCGTGCCCGACAATCTGAAATATTTATTGCAGAATATCATGTCGGAAGCGAAGGAGACGTTCGTTATCCCCGATTTCAACCCCGATCTTCACAAGCTGGAGCTGCGCAGCAATCCCAACCTCGGCGGCGAACAGGTCATCAAAAACTCGCTCGAGCTGCTTTTGGTGTATATCCTCCGCAAGGCAAACAACCAAAGTTCCCAGCAGGAATTTTTTATTTCCAAAATCAATTCCTCCACGGAGCTTCAGGACGAAATCGTCCGCTTTCTCTCGTCGAAGCTGTACGATACCTTCGAGCTGGACGACCTGTGCACAAGTCTCCATTACGGCAAAACGTACCTGTGCACCTTCTTCCGCGAAAAGACGGGCATGAGCATTTACCAGACTTATCTGCGGCTGAAGGTAGATGAGGCGAAAAAGCTGATCCGACAGAAATACACCTTCACCGAAGTGGCGGGACGGCTCTGCTTCGATTCGCTCTCCCATTTCAACTTCGTTTTCAAGCGATATACGGGAATGACCCCGGGCGAATATAAGGCCAGCATCAAATAAAAAATCGGGAAGGAATGACGCTTATGCAAGCGTCAGTCCTTCTATCACCCGAAGCATATTTTTACATTCCTTTCACTGCATATCTGTCTGCATACAGCGCACGGCCCTCGGCTGTATATTTTTTAACGAATTCCGCTTTGGCGGCCGTGTAAGCGTCGCGGTTATGGCAATATTTTTGCAGCAGCTCTTGTTTAAGCCTGCCGTACGCCTCCGCCGTCTCCCCATGTCCGCGAAGGTAATCCCGAAAATACAGCTCGTCCCAATCCCCCGCGCGCCGCACGTGGAGGTGAAACACGCGCTCGGCAAAGCCGTCTTCCGTATATCCCTTATTGAAAGCGAGTTTGAGCGGCTCCCGATTTTCCGACATCAGAATCCATTCTGTTTTCAGTCGCTCCGAAGCCAAGGCCACGGAGGCCGCGGCCGTCAATTCCAGCAGGATATCCACGGTAGGCTTGCTTAAAAGCCCCGTCACGGCCGTACTGCCGATATGGCTGATACGGAAAATATTTTCTTTTCCCACAATCTTCAAAATCCGCGATCGTTCCTCTTCGTACCAAACGGGATAGGCAGGATCGTATTCTTTCAAAATTACGGGAAACAGCCTCCAAAGTTCCTCCAAGCTCATTTCCTCAAGCCGTTTTTTCATCATTTTTTCCTCGTCCTTTACCTGCGGGGCGCTTATACGAGCCGCCGCTTATTTTCACAAAAAACAGCCTGCCGAAAACGGCAAGCTGCTTCTTTGTTTCGTAATAATAAACAATCCCAAAAATTACTTGAGAATTTTTGCAATGACGCCGGAACCGACGGTTCTGCCGCCTTCGCGGATAGCGAAACGAACGCCTTCTTCGATAGCGACGGGTTTGATCACGACGACTTTCATGTTGATGTTGTCGCCGGGCATAACCATTTCAACGCCTTCGGGAAGCTCGATCGTACCGGTAACGTCCGTGGTTCTGATGAAGAACTGAGGTCTGTAGTGGTTGAAGAACGCGGTATGACGGCCGCCCTCATCCTTGGTCAAAACATAGACCTGAGCTTCGAACTCGGTACCCGTCTTAACGGTGCCGGGCTTCGCGATAACCTGACCTTTTTCGATATCCGTTCTGTTGATGCCGCGGAGCAGAGCGCCGACGTTATCGCCCGCCATAGCCTCGTCGAGCTGCTTGTGGAACATTTCGAGACCGGTGATGACGGTGGGAACGGGTTTTTCGATAAGGCCGACGATTTCGGCAGGTTCGCCGACTTTCGCAACGCCTCTCTCGACACGGCCCGTAGCAACGGTGCCGCGGCCGGAAATCGTGAATACGTCCTCGACGGGAAGAAGGAAGGGCTTCGAATCTTCACGGGCGGGCGTAGGAATATAGGAATCGACGGCATCCATCAGCTGAAGAACGCACTGGCATTCGGGAGCTGCAAGAATTTCTTCGTTGGACGCGCCGGAGCTGGCCTTTTCAAGAGCCTTAAGCGCAGAACCGCGGATGACGGGAATATCGTCGCCGGGGAAGTTGTAGGACGAAAGCAGATCTCTCACGTCCATTTCGACGAGGTCGAGCAGTTCGTCGTCATCGACGAGGTCAACTTTGTTCATGAACACTACGATGTAGGGAACGCCTACCTGACGGGCAAGCAGGATGTGCTCGCGGGTCTGGGGCATGGGACCGTCGGTCGCAGCGACGACGAGGATAGCGCCGTCCATCTGAGCGGCACCCGTGATCATGTTTTTGACATAGTCGGCGTGGCCCGGGCAGTCAACGTGCGCATAGTGACGCTTGTCGGTCTGATACTCGACGTGGGAAGTGTTGATTGTGATACCACGAGCCTTTTCTTCGGGCGCTTTGTCGATTTCGTCGTATCTCATCTTCACAGCGTCGCCTTTGCAAGCCATTACCATCGTGATAGCTGCGGTCAAAGTAGTTTTACCGTGGTCAACGTGGCCGATCGTACCAATGTTAACGTGGGGTTTGCTTCTGTCGAATTTAGCTTTAGCCATAATAAATCCTCCAATATTTTTAAAATTAAAAATGATAACTTATCCGACTTCTTCGGACGCAGCTATCTATCATTTTTCATGACATAAGCTTTGTCCATTGCTCTGGACGTATCTATTATATCTTAAATTTTTGAAATTATCAAATCTTTTAACGGTGTTTTCCAAAAAAACTTTTAATTTTTCCGTTTTGCCCCGTCTCTCGGCGGAGCAAAACGTATTTCGCGTAAGTTACGCTTCTCAATCTTTCTTCGCGCGCTTCTCGACGATATCCTTCGAGATGTTGGAAGGCACTTCCGAATAGTGGTCGAACTGCATTGTGAACTGTCCGCGGCCCTGCGTGCGGGAACGGAGTTCCGTCGCATAACCGAACATTTCGGACAGAGGCACTTCCGCGTCGATGATCTTCGCGCCGTTCCTGTCATCCGTACCGAGAATGGTGCCGCGGCGGCCGGAAATGTTGCCCATCAGATCGCCGAAATAATCTTCGGGGGTGATGACCTGCACCTTCATGATCGGCTCGAGCAGGACGGGCTTCGCCCTCGTCATACCGTCCTTGAAGGCGAGGGAGCCCGCGATCTTGAACGCCATTTCGGAGGAATCGACCTCGTGATAGCTTCCGTCATAGACGACCACTTTGAAGTCCACCATTTCGTATCCCGCGAGATAGCCGTTTTTCGCGGCTTCCTGGATGCCCTTGTCGATGGCGGGAATATATTCCTTGGGAATGGAGCCGCCGACCGTCGCGTCCTCAAACGCATAGCCCGCGCCCGGTTCCTGGGGAACGAGGTGAATTTTACAATGACCGTACTGACCTTTACCGCCCGACTGGCGCTTGTACATGCCTTCGGCGTCGCAGGCGTTGCGGAAGGTTTCCCTGTAAGCGACCTGAGGCGCGCCGACGTTGGCTTCCACCTTGAACTCGCGGAGCAGTCTGTCCACGATGATATCGAGGTGAAGCTCGCCCATGCCCGCGATAATCGTCTGACCCGTTTCCTGATCGGTATAGGTCTTGAAGGTGGGGTCCTCTTCGGCGAGTTTAATCAGCGCCATGGTCATTTTTTCCTGTCCCGCCTTGGTTTTAGGCTCCAGCGAAAGCTGAATAACGGGCTCGGGGAATACCATCTTCTCGAGGATGATGGGATGCTTTTCGTCGCAGAGCGTATCGCCCGTCGTCGTATATTTGAGACCTACGATCGCGCAGATGTCGCCCGAATAAATCTCGGAGATGTCCTTTCTTTCGTTGGAGTGCATCTGAACGAGACGGCCGACCCTTTCCTTCTTCTCCTTTGTGGAGTTATACACGTAGGAGCCTGCGGAAAGCACGCCCGAATAGGCGCGGAAATACGCGAGGGAACCGACGAAAGGATCGGTGGCGATCTTGAAAGCGAGACCCGCGAAGGGCTCGTCGTCGGCGGTTTTTCTGATCTCTTCTTCGCCCGTATCGGGATTGGTGCCCTTGACGTGATCCACGTCGAGAGGGCTGGGAAGGAAATAGATCACGGCGTCGAGCAGGAACTGCACGCCCTTATTTTTATAGGAAGAACCGCAGAGCATGGGAACCGCTTCCATTCTCAGACAGCGCGTACGAAGCCCCTGAATGATTTCCTCGGCGGACAGATCGCCCTCCTCGAAATACTTTTCCATAAGTTCGTCGCTGGCGGAAGCCGCTTCTTCGACGAGCTTGGCTCTGTATTCGTTGGCGATATCCTCCATATCCGCGGGAATGGGTTCCTTGCGGAAATCCTTGCCGAGGTCGTCGTAATAGACCTCCGCTTCCATTCTGATAAGATCGACGATGCCGCGGAAGGTATCCTCCTTGCCGATGGGCAGTTCGATGGGCACGGGATTGGCGCCCAGCCGCTCGCGGATCATCGTCTCCACGCGGAAGAAGTCCGCGCCGTTGATGTCCATTTTGTTGACGTAGGCGATACGGGGCACCTTATAGGTGTCCGCCTGGCGCCAGACGGTTTCGGACTGGGGTTCTACGCCGCCCTTCGCGCAGAAGGTGGCGACGGAGCCGTCGAGGACGCGGAGGGAGCGTTCCACTTCCACCGTAAAGTCCACGTGACCCGGGGTATCGATGATATTGAACCGATGTTCCTTCCAGACGCAGGTAGTCGCGGCGGACGTAATCGTGATGCCGCGCTCCTGCTCCTGAGCCATCCAGTCCATGGTCGCGGTGCCCTCGTGCGTTTCCCCGATCTTGTGCGTCTTACCCGTATAGAACAGGATACGCTCGGTCGTGGTGGTTTTACCCGCATCGATGTGCGCCATGATACCAAAATTTCTGGTGTGTTTTAAGTCGTATTCTCTGGGCATAGGTTACTCCTCTCTCAGAATCTGAAATGAGCGAACGCCTTATTCGCTTCGGCCATTCTGTGCGTGTCTTCCTTTTTCTTCACAGAGCCGCCGGCATTGTTGTAGGCGTCCATAAGTTCCGCCGCGAGCTTTTTGGACATCTCGCGCTCGCTTCTCTTTCTCGTATTGATGACGAGCCAGCGGATCGCGAGGGTCTGACGTCTTTCGGGCCTGATCTCGATGGGAACCTGGTAGTTGGCGCCGCCGACGCGGCGGGCCTTGACTTCCACGACGGGCATAACGTTTTCCATCGCCTGCTTGAAGATATCCATGGGATCCATGTTCAATTTCTCCCCCATGATCTTAAACGCGTCGTAAACGATTGCCTGGGCCGTGCCTTTTTTTCCGTCAAGCATGATCTGGTTGATGAGCTTGGTCACTACCTTGCTTCCGTACATAGGATCGGGCAGCACGTCTCTTTTAGGGACATTACCTCTTCTGGGCATGTTTTTATCCTCCTTTGAAATAATTGTTTTTTCCGAAATCTTTTTCCTTGATTAATATAAAAAGCTTCGGACGGTCATAAGGGCTTTTACCCTTCAGTACGGCTATCGCGCGCCCGACTCGGGCGGCGAACCTTCTGCGGCGTCCGCCGCATACTGCCTACTTTTTTTCGGGGCTTTCGAGCTATATTCCGATTACAAGTAGGATTTTCCGCGCTTTTTTACGGAGAGCGCACTCCGCGGAGAAATTCTCCGTTTTTGTTTCAACGCTTAAAGTCCGTCAAACTTATTTGGGGCGTTTTGCGCCGTATTTGGAACGGGACTGTTTGCGCTTTGCAACGCCGGCGGTATCGAGGGCGCCGCGGATGATGTGGTAACGCACACCGGGCAGATCCTTGACACGTCCGCCTCTGATCAGAACGGAGCTGTGCTCCTGAAGGTTGTGGCCTTCGCCGGGAATGTAAACCGTACCTTCCTCTTTGTTGGTAAGACGCACACGGGCAATCTTTCTCAAAGCGGAGTTGGGCTTCTTGGGAGAAGTCGTGGTAACGGACAAACAAACGCCGCGCTTCTGAGGGCAGTTGTCCAAAATGGGACTCTTGGACTTGAACGTCTGTCTCTCTCTGCCTTTCTTGATGAGTTGGTTGATAGTAGGCATTTATTGACCTCCTTGTAAAAATGTGGAATATATTTCCCGAAATTGCCCTTATGCAATTCCAAAGAAAGCAAATTCAGCGGCGGCAGGTATTCCGAAAGGGTTGTCCCCGAGCGGGATTCAGACCGCAAAAAAGACGCAAAAAGGGCACACTATCCCCTTTTCGCACTACAGCAACATTGATTTTAACATTAAAAATCGGGTTTGTCAACTATTTGAAAGCATTTTTTTCCAAACTTTTGCTTCAAACAGAGGTTTTTCTTCTGAAAACGGCGGAAAAATCCTCTTACAAGCCTCTTAATCCGTCTATGGCGGAAAGCGGAGCTTTACAAAAAACTTTTCGGATTATTTTTCCAAAAGGTTGACAAACGGCCGAAAAACGGGTATTATATATCCGTATGAAAAATTAAATCAAGGAGATTTTTTCTATGAACAAGAAAACCGTAAAAGACGTAGATGTCCGCGGCAAAAAAGTCCTCGTCAGATGCGACTTCAACGTTCCCATGAAGGACGGCGCCATCACGGACGAAAACCGCATCATCGGCGCTCTTCCCACCATTAAATATCTGATGGAGCACGGCGCGAAGGTCATTCTCTGCTCCCATATGGGCAAGCCCCACAACGTATTCGACGCAAAAGTGGAGCTGAATAAAAAGGAAAAGGCCAAGATCGCGGCTCTGCCCGAAGCGGAACAGGCGGCGGCGACGGCCGAAGCCCTCGAAAAGGCGAAAAAGGACGTCAAAAAGCTTACGCTCGCACCCGTCGCGGCACGGCTCAACGAGCTGCTGGGCGGAAAAGTGACGTTCGCCTCCGACGTCATCGGCGACGATGCGAAAAAGAAAGTGGCGGACTGCAGGGACGGCGAATGCGTTCTCCTTGAAAATCTCCGTTTCCACAAGGGCGAGGAAAAGAAAGAGCCCGATTTCATGAAGGCCCTTGCGAGCTATTGCGACGTGTATGTCAACGACGCCTTCGGCACGGCCCACCGCTCCCATGCGTCCACCGCGGGCATCGTGGAAGAAGGCCTTGTAAAGACCGCGGTCTGCGGCTTCCTCATCGAAAAGGAGCTCTCCGTCATGGCGGACACGCTGGAAAATCCTCAACGCCCCTTCGTCGCCATCCTCGGCGGAGCCAAAGTGGCGGACAAGCTGAACGTTATTTCCAACCTGCTTGAAAAATGCGACACGCTGGTGATCGGCGGGGGCATGGCCTACACCTTTATCAAGGCGCAGGGCGGCGAAATCGGCACATCTCTCGTGGACGAGGAAAAGCTCGGCTACTGCAAGGAAATGCTGGAAAAAGCGGCGAAGCTGGGCAAAAAGCTCGTTCTGCCCGTGGATACTGTGGCGGCGAAGTCCTTCCCCGATCCCATCGACGCGCCCATCGAGACGGTCGTCGTCCCCTCTAATAAGATTCCCGCGGACGAAATGGGCCTCGATATCGGCCCCGAAACGAGAAAGCTTTTCGCGGAAGTCGTGGCAAACGCGAAATCGGTTATCTGGAACGGCCCCATGGGCGTGTTCGAAAATCCCGTGCTCGCCGAGGGCACCAAAGCGGTGGCGCAGGCGCTCGCGGACGTCTATGGCAAGGCCACGACGATTATCGGCGGCGGCGACAGCGCGGCGGCCGTACAGCAGCTGGGCTTCGCGGATAAAATGACGCACATCTCGACGGGCGGCGGCGCTTCCCTCGAGCTGTTCGAAGGCAAGGTGCTTCCCGGCATCGCCTGCCTCAACGACAAATAAAAAACCGAAAATTTTCGATATTACCATGGCGGGCAGGCGGTTTTTCCCCTGCCCGTATTTTTATGGCCGGGGAAAACAAAGCCCTTCCCTCTATATAATTTGGAAGAATAACAGATAAAATTTGCCCGAAATACAAATTCCCCGCCCTATTTCGTTGCCAAGCACCGCGTTTTGTGCTATAATACCGTTCGGAAAAGAAAAATATTCAGGAGTATTCATATGAGAAAACCCATTATTGCAGGCAACTGGAAAATGAACAACACCGCTTCCGAAGGCGTCGCCCTCGTCAACGCGATCGCGCCCCTCGTCAAAGAGGCGGGCTGCGACGTCGTCGTATGCGTGCCCGCGATCGACATTCCCGCGGTGAGCGAAGCGCTCAAGGGCACCAATATCGCCCTCGGCGCCGAAAACGTGCATTTTGCCGACAAGGGCGCTTACACGGGCGAAATTTCCGCCGCTATGCTCAAGGAATACGGCGTCGAATACGTCATCGTCGGACACAGCGAACGCCGCCAATATTTCGGTGAAACGGACGAAACGGTAAATAAGCGCACGCTCACCGCTTTGGCGAACGGGCTTACCCCCATCGTCTGCATCGGCGAATCCCTCGAGGAACGTGAGGGCGGCAAAACCGAGGAAGTGCTCGCAAAGCAGATCCGCGAAGGACTGAAGGAGATCGAGGATATTACGAAAATCGTCGTCGCTTACGAGCCCGTCTGGGCGATCGGCACGGGCAGGACGGCCACGGCGGAACAGGCGAACGAAACGATCGGCTTTATCCGTAAAACGATCGGGGAAATGTTCTGCGAAAAATGCGCGGCAAAGCTCCGTATCCAGTACGGCGGAAGCATGAACGCGAAAAACTGCAAGGAACTCATGGCGATGCCCGAAATCGACGGAGGCCTCATCGGGGGCGCGTCCCTCAAAGCGCCCGACTTCGCCGCAATCGTCAATTACGACAAATAATTCCGCCTTTCGGCGGGTCTGACGGGGGCGGTATCGCGGAAAGCTTCTTTCTCGGCGCATACCTGCCCCCGCCGTTTTCAAAAAAGGAGACAATATTTATGAAGACGCCTTACGCCCTCATTATCATGGACGGCTACGGAATCAACAAGGACACCGACGGCAACGCCGTCTATCTCGACGGCAGTAAAAATATCGCCGCATTGGAAAAGGCCTACCCCACCGCACAGCTCGGCGCCAGCGGCATGTCCGTAGGGCTTCCCGACGGACAAATGGGCAATTCGGAGGTGGGTCACCTCAATATCGGCGCGGGGCGGATCGTCTATCAGGATCTCACCAAGATCACCAAGGACATCCGCGACGGGTCTTTCTTCGAAAACAAGGAGCTTCTCCGCGCCATGAACGCCGCGAAGTCGGGCGGCAAAAAGCTGCACCTTTACGGCCTCGTATCCACGGGCGGGGTGCACAGCCATCTCGAACACCTCTACGCGCTCGTCGAAATGGCGAAAGCGCAGGGCCTAGACAATGTATATATCCACGCCTTTACGGACGGCAGAGACGTCGCCCCCACTTCGGGCGCGGGCTTCCTCGAGGAGCTGCAGGGCAAGCTCGACGAGCTTAAATTCGGTAAAATCGCTTCCGTCGCGGGCAGATATTACGCCATGGACCGCGACAACAACTGGGACCGCGAGGAAAAGGCGTACAATATGCTCGCTTTGGGCGAAGGCGTGCGCTTTGAAGGCAGCGCCGCGGACGCCGCGAAAGCGTCCTATGCGTCGGGCGTGACGGACGAGTTTATCCTTCCCACCAACCTCACCGAAAACGGCGCGCCCGTCGCGCTGATCGGCAAGGGCGACAGCATCGTCTGCTTCAACTTCCGTCCCGACCGCGCGCGGCAGATTACGCGCATGTTTTCGCAGGAGCAATTTCCCTTTACGGACGCCAAGACGGGCGTGAAGCTGGGCTTCGAGCGCAAAACGGGCTTCCTTGCCCCTACCTATGTGGGCTTTGCCGTCTATGATTCCTCTTTCGAAAACGTAGGCGTCGCGTTCCCGCCCGACGAAATCGACAATACTCTGCCCCAATATATTTCCTCTCTGGGGCTGAAACAGCTGCATATCGCCGAAACGGAAAAATACGCGCACGTGACGTTTTTCTTCAACGCGAAAATCGAAACGCCCGTCGAGGGCGAAACCCGCATCGTCATTCCCTCCCCGAAGGTGGCCACCTATGACCTCCAGCCCGAAATGAGCGCCTACCTCGTGACGGACAAGGTTCTCGAGGAGCTCGACAAGGGAATTTACGACGTGCTCATCCTCAACTTCGCCAACTGCGACATGGTGGGCCATACGGGCGTCATGGAAGCGGCGGTGAAAGCGGTGCATACCGTGGACGAATGCGTGAAAAAGGTGACGGACAAAATTCTCGCCATGGGCGGCAGCGCGCTGGTGACGGCGGACCACGGCAACGCCGATCAGATGATCGCGGACGACGGGGTTACGCCTTTTACCCAGCACACCACCAATCCCGTGCCCGTCATTCTGGTTTCGGAGAAATATAAAAGCGTCAAACTCCGCGACGGCGGCGTGCTGGCCGATCTCGCGCCCACCCTGCTCGATATGATGAACCTGCCCCGGCCGAAGGAAATGACGGGAAAGACCCTCATCGAAAAATAACCTTCTTTCGAAGTGCGTCGGCCGCGGCATTTCCGCGAAAAGGCTTCATCGCAAAATAACCGCCCTTTCCCGAAGTTTTTTGGGAAAAGATTAAAAAAAGGGCAAAAAAACAGTTGCGCTATTTTTAAGAGTATGGTATAATTTACGAGTATCTTGAAATAACGGTCTGTTCCGTCAAAAGAAAAATGCTTCAAAAGGATTAAACGGAAATGTTGGATTTCATAAACTTGTTGCTTCCTACGAAAAGCGATGCTTTTTATAATCTGTATATGGGCCTGAGCGTCACCATGATCGCTCTAATGTTCCTGTCGGCGGCCGCCGCAATCGTCCTCGTATTATTGCAGCCCGGCAACTCGACCGGTATCGACGCACTCGGCGGATCCAGCGAAACCTTCTTCGGCAAGAACAAGGGCAAATCCATCGAGGCGAGAATGAAAAAGTGGACGATCATCTGTCTTGTCATTTTGGTGATCTTCTCTATCTGCTTCTACATTCTTCAGCTCGAAAAGATCTGGGCTTAATCAGGCATAAACGGGAATTCGAACGGCGGCTTTTCAGGAAAAGGCCGCCGTTTTTCTTTATCCGCAGCCTACATATCATTTTATTACGGGAGGCGCACATTGAGCGCGAAAGAAACTTTACTTCAATACTTCGAAAACGAAACCCTGTCGGGAAAGACCTTTACCGAAATCGCAAAATTTCTCAAGGTTTCCCATAGGGAAAAAAAGAGCCTGCTGGCCCTTCTCGATTCCCTCTGCGACGAGGGCGCCCTTTACGTGACGGGCGGCGGAAAATACGGCACGCCGGAGCAGCTCGGCCTCATCAAAGGCACCCTTTCGGGCAACGAACGCGGCTTTGCGTTTCTCGTCCCCGAAAACAAGGCTCTCTACGGCGACGATTTTTTTATTCCGCATAAAAATCTGCACGGCGCGCTGCACGGCGATACCGTATATGCCGAACGGGTTTACGGCCGAAGCGACGACGAAGCGGAGGTGGTGAGAATCGTCGAACGCGGCTATACGGAAATCGTCGGCACCTTTTGGAAAGATAAAAACGCGGGCTGCCTTCACCCCGACGAAAAAAAGTATTTCGAGGATATCTATATTCCCCTGTCGAAGTGCTTCAACATTCCCGACGGCGTAAAGGCCGTCGCAAGGATCACCGAGTATCCCTTCGGCCGCGCCCCCGGCGGCGAGATCGTCGAGGTTTTGGGCGAAGGAGACGACTTTTTCGCCGAGGAGCTTTCGATTATCCGTTCCTATAAGCTCCGCGAGGAGTTTCCCGAGGGGATAGAGGCGGAGGCCGAACGTCAGGCCGCAAAAAAGCCTTCGCAGGCGGAAATCGAAAACCGCAGGGATTTCAGAGAAAAAACGATCGTCACAATCGACGGCGAGGACACGCGGGACATCGACGACGCGGTATCCCTCGAAAAGGACGGGGAGCTTTACGTGCTCGGCGTCCACATCGCGGACGTTTCGCACTACGTAAAATACCGCTCGCCGCTCGATAAAGAGGCGTTTGCCCGCGGCACCTCCGTCTATTTTCCCGACCGCGTTCTGCCCATGCTCCCCCGCGCCCTTTCCAACGGCATCTGCTCGCTGAACGAGGGCGAGGACAGACTGGCGCTTTCGTGTATCATGCGCATCGATGAAAAAGGCGCCGTCAAGGACAGCGAAATCGTCGAATCCGTCATTCGCTCCACCCACCGCATGACTTATACGGAAGTGACGAAAATGCTGGACGGCGACGGAGAGACGTGCGAAAAATACGCGGACGTCAAAGACATGGTATCCCTCTTTGCCGAGGTGACGCACATTCTCAAAGCCATGCGCGAGAAGCGGGGCAGTATCGAGCTCGACGTCAAGGAAGCCAAAATTATGCTGGATAAAAACGGCGAAATCGTCATTCCCGATTACGACCGTTCCCTCTCCCACGAAATTATCGAGCAGTTTATGGTGCTCGCCAACGAGACGGTGGCGGAATATATGCACTCGATCGAAATGCCCTTCGTCTATCGTATCCACGAAAAGCCCTCGGAGGAAAAGGCCTCCATGTTCCGCGAATTTGCGCAGAATCTCGGCCTGAAAGCAAAATTTTCCGCCGACGAGGTAAAGCCTTACGACTATCAGAAACTGCTGAAGGCCGCGGAGGAGCTTCCGATCTTCCCCGTGCTCAACCGCGTGATGCTGCGTTCCATGCAAAAGGCGCGGTACTCCCCCGTCAACGCGGGGCATTTCGGGCTGGCCAGCGCCTGCTACTGCCACTTTACCTCCCCCATCCGCCGCTATCCCGACCTGTGTATCCACCGCATCATCAAGGAAGTGCTGGACGGGAAGTACGCCGAGGGCGCGGAGCGGTACAACGGGTTTGTCAGCGAAGCGGCCGTGCAGTCCTCGGAGTGCGAGCGCAGAGCCGCGGAAGCGGAACGCGAGGTGGACGCCTTATATACGACCATGTATATGAGCGACAAAATCGGAGAGAACTACGAGGCCGTAATCTCGGGCGTAGCGGCCTTCGGGCTGTTTGCCGAGCTGCCCAACACGATCGAAGGGTTTATCCCCCTCGAAACGCTGGAGGGCGAATTTGAGTTTATCCCCGAACGTTTCCTGCTGAAAGGAAACAAGGAAAGCTATTCTATCGGCGAAAAGGTTCGCGTAAAGGTGGAGAGCGTCGATTTCGAACAGCGGCGCACCCGTTTTTCCCTGCTTGCAAAGGAAGCTTAAGGAGACATAGCCATGAAGATCATCGCGATAAACAAAACGGCGTCTTTCGAATATTTCATCGAGGACAAATACGAGGCGGGGATCGTCCTGCAGGGCAACGAGATCAAGTCCCTGCGCCAGGGGGCCGTCAACATGAACGACAGCTTCTGTTTTGTGAAAAAGGGCGAAGTGACCGTAAAAAACATGCACATCGCCCTGTACGACAAATCGGACGCCTTCAGCACCAAGGATACGCGGCGGGACAGACGGCTGCTTTTGCACAACGCGGAAATCGCCAAAATTTCGGGTAAAATCAACCGACAGGGCTATACGCTGGTGCCGCTGAAGCTGTATTTCAAGGATTCGCTCGTCAAAATGGAAGTCGCGCTCTGCCGCGGCAAACACACCTACGACAAAAAGCAATCGATCGCGGAACGCGACTTAAAGCGCGCCGCCGATCGGGCCGTAAAAAACGCGGGCTTTTGAGGCTTAAAAGCAAAACGCACGGGTTTTTAACGTCAAAATTTTATTATACAAGGAGAACGCACTATGGACGAAAGGGAAAAGAACTATCGCAAAGACACTTTATGCGTGCAGGCGGGTTATCGCCCCGAGACGGGCGAAAGCCGTATCCCGCCCATCTGCCAGAGCACCACCTTTTTCTACGGAGATACAAAAACCATGGCCGATTTATTCGACCTTAAAGGGGAGGGATACTTTTATTCCCGCCTGGCCAATCCCACGGTGGCGGCGCTGGAAAACAAGCTCGCGGCCCTGGAGGGCGGAATTGCGGGGATCGGCTGTTCGTCGGGCATGTCCGCCACCCTGCTCACGGCCGCGACCCTTTGCGAGGCGGGCGACAACATCGTGTGCGCGCAGGCCGTTTACGGCGGCACGTTCAACCTGTTCGGCACCACCCTGCCCAAGCTGGGGATCGGGTGCCGCTTCTTCGATCCCGATGCGGCGGAGGAAGAGATCGACAAGCTTATAGACGACAAAACCCGCCTGATCTTCGCCGAAACGGTGGCCAATCCCGCGATTATCGTGCTCGATTTCGAAAAAATCGCACGCATTGCCCGGCGGCACGGCGTCGTATTCGCCGTCGATAACACGCTCGCCACCCCCGTGCTCTGCAATCCCTTCCGCTTCGGCGCAGACGTCATTATCCATTCCACGACAAAATATATCGACGGCCACGCGGCGGCGCTCGGCGGAATGATCATCGACGGCGGCAGCTTCGACTTCAAGGACAATCCCCGCTACGCCTCCTTCAATACGCCCGACGAAAGCTATCACGGATTGGTCTATGCGTCCCTGCCCGCCGCGTTTGCGACGAAATGCCGCGCGCAGATGATGCGCGACATGGGTGCGATCATGTCCCCCCAAAACGCCTTCCTCACCTGGCTGGGCTGCGATACGCTGGCCCTGCGCATGGAAAAGCACTGCTCCAACGCAAAGGCCGCGGCGGCGTTTCTCAAGGAGCACCCGAAGGTGGAATGGGTTAAGCACCCGTCACTCCGAGAGGATAATTACTTCTCCTTGGCGAAAAAATATATGCCCGCGGGCACGGGCGGCATGCTGAGCTTCGGGATAAAAGGGGACGCGAAGCGCTGCGCACGTTTCATGGAGGCCTTGAAGCTTATCACGCAGGAAACACACGTCGCGGACGTGCGGAGCTGCGTACTCCACCCCGCTTCCACCACCCATCGCCAGCTTTCCGCCGCCGATCTGAAAAAAGCGGGCGTACCCGAAAATCTCGTCCGTCTTTCCGTCGGCATCGAAAATCCCGAGGATATCCTCGCGGATCTTTCCCGGGCGCTGGACAGGATTTGAGAGGCGCGCCATGCCCATCGTCATAGACAGCGCGCTTCCCGCGTACAAAATACTCGGCGGCGAAAAAATTTTCGTCATGGACAAGACGAGGGCGGTATCGCAGGATATCCGCCCCATCGAGATCGCCATACTCAACCTTATGCCCACCAAGGAGGAGACGGAAACGCAGTTTATGCGCCTGCTCTCCAACTCCCCCCTGCAGGTCAACGTCACCCTTTTAAGCACGGAAAGCTACCACGGCAGGCACACGGCGGAGGGATATCTGGGGAAGTTTTATCAATCCTTCCGCGACGTGGAAAACAAGCATTTCGACGGCATGATCGTCACGGGCGCACCCGTCGAGCAAATGGATTTTTCCTCCGTCGCCTATTGGGACGAGCTTAAACGCATTTTCGCCTATACCAAAACGCACGTCACCTCCACCATTTTCATCTGCTGGGGAGCCATGGCCGCGCTGCATTATTTTTACGGTGTAAAAAAATACCCGCTCAAGGAGAAGCTCTTCGGGGTATTCACGCACCATAAAGTGCCCTATGCGGAGCCCGAGCCGCTGATGCGCGGGATCTCGGACGAATTTCATATGCCCCATTCCCGCCACTCCACCGTCAAGGTGAGCGATATAAAAGGCATCGAGGGCTTAAAAATTCTCGCCGTGTCCGCGCGGGCGGGGGCGTCCGTCATCGCGTCGAAAGACGATTCGCAGGTGTTCGTGTTCGGGCATATGGAGTACGACCGCGATACGTTAAAAAAGGAATACGAGCGGGATTTGGCGAAAGGCCTGCCGATCGGGAAGCCCTTTTCCTATTTTGCCGACAAGGGGTGTAACAGGGTAAAAATGAATTGGACCTCCACGGCCAACCTCTTTTATAACAATTGGCTGAATTACTGTGTGTATCAGGTAACGCCCTACCGCTTTGAAAATTGATTTTTTCCGCGCTTTCTTTTCCGAAAAATCTTTTCGCGGCGCGCCGTCTTTCGTATCGCTTCGAGGCCGCGGCCTTTCAAAAATCCTTTTTGGGCGCCTTATAAAACCCTCTGCGCCGCGTCTCGATCAGATGATATTCCTGTTTTTTATCGAGGGAAAATTCCACGGGGCTGTCGGGCGAGGCGAAGGCAACGGCGCCCGAAACGTCGGCAAGCTGGCTGTATCCCGCGCCGCAGAACCCCACGGGTACGCCGTAGGAAAACGCGGCCGCGCGCAGAAGAACGGACTCCGTCGAATCGGAGACGATCCCGAACGGGCACAAAATAAGATCGCTGCCGCAGACGGCGAGGGTACGCAAAATTTCGGGGAAATATAAATCCTCCGCGACGGCTATCCCCAAACGGCCGACCTTGGTTTCATAGACGCGGAGGCCCGCGCCGCTCTTATATTCGCCGTCTATGGCGTTGAGCATGTCGGACACCCCGAGCAAACGTCCGTTTTCCGCCACCACGGCGGATTTTCTTTTTACGCCGCGCGTGTCCGTGACGCACCCGCAGACGACGACGTTGTGATTTTCTTTCGAAAGGATTGCCGCGTCCTCGAAATATCCCGTTTCTCCGCGCAGTTCCTTTTCGTAGCTCACTTCTCCGATGCCTTGAAACCCGAAGAAAACGATATCCGCGTCGCTGCCGCCGTAAGTGTCCCAAAAACTGTTGAGCGACCCTCTGCTCACAAAACAAATCCGCATAACCCCACGCCTCCCCTTTCAGTATATCCTTAAGGGAGGTCTTTTTGTGCGTATTGCGCGGCAGTCAATAAAATTCCCGTCTTTTTTCTGCGCTTTTTTGCGAATACGTATGTCCTTTATTTTGTTAAGGCAAAGCCCCCGCAATTTTGCGGGGGCCTTTTATTTATGTCAACCTTTTTTCCTTGTTTCCGAACGCTTTTTTCCAATCCGCCGCGACACAGAATATTTTTAATCCGATATACGCAAAGCAAAAGCATATCCCTATTGAAATCCGATAAACGGCCGTCGCCCCGACTATACATCCAAGCAACAGCGCCGATCCGACGACGGATAAAACAATTCCCGTCTTTTTTACCTGTTCCCGGCGGGAAAGACAGGCAAAGGACGCCGTAGCGAGCAAAACAAATACCGCGACGAAAGCGGGCAGCAAAAAATTTATATTAATTTCGAAATACGTCATATAAAGTTCAAACGGTAAAACCGTCGAGATATCCGATATTTCTGCTTCCGACATTGAAACTGCCAAGATAACAAGCAGCCCCAAAAATCCTTCTGCCAATATAAATCCAAGCCAAAGTAATCCGCTTCCTATCGCCCCGACAAGAGCCAAAATTCCCGCGACGATATTTTTTGCGTTTCCCTTAGGCTTCCCATTGCTTTCCATCGCCTTATCCCGCCGCTCTTATTTTTTCGCCTTTTCCAACAGTTCGTTTACAGCCGCCTGAAGTCCGATCAACGCCTCGTTTGCCGCCGCCTCGCATTTGTCGCGGAGGGAATAATAAATTTTAAGCTTGGGTTCGGTCCCCGAAGGGCGCACGCAGACAAAGGAGCCGCCCTCCAGCTCGTAATAGACGCAGTTGCATTTCGGGATATCCATTTCCTCGGTTTCGCCCGTGAGATAGGAGACCCGTTTCGCCGCGCTGTAATCGCGGAACGCTTCCACCTTCAGCGCGCCGAGCGTTTGCGTTTTCATGCGTTTGAGGGCATCCACCACGGCGTTCATTTCCTTCATGGCATTGAGCCCCGAGTATTGCACGGAAATATTTTTATCGAGGACGTAACCGTATTTCGTGTAAATTTCCTGCAAACGGCTGTAGAGCGTCTTTCCGACGTAGGTATAATAGCACACCATTTCCGCGCAGAGCATAGACGCGACCACGGCGTCCTTATCCCGCGCGTGCGTGCCGCGCAGATACCCGCAGGATTCCTCGAAGCCGAATACGTAAACATATTTTCCGTCCGTCTCCCACTGCTTGATTTTTTCGCCGATAAACTTAAATCCGACGGGCGTTTCAAACAGGGTTACGCCGAAATCGTCGCAGATCGCCTTGGCCATGCCCGTGGTGACAAAGGATTTGACGACGGCCGCATTGGCGGGCATCGCGTTTTCTTCCTCCAGCCGCGTGAGGATATAATCGAGCAGCAAAATCCCCACCTGATTGCCCGACAGGGCTACAAATTCTCCGCTGTCGTCCTTGACGGCGACGCCGAGCCTGTCAGAATCGGGGTCTGTGCCGAACACCACGTCGGCATGTATCTTATTTGCCAGCGCAATCCCCATGGACAGGGTTTCCTTAAATTCGGGATTGGGCACTTTCACGGTGGAAAACTCGGTATCCTTGGTCGTTTGTTCCTCCACGACGGTGACGTTTATCCCCAATTTCTCCAAAACGATAGTCACGGGCACATAGCCGCTGCCGTGCACGGGCGTATAGACCAGCTTTAGGTTTGCCCCGCATTTTTTCACCGCCTCGGGAGAGAGACGAAGCCTGGACAATTCCTCGATATAATCCTCGTCCAGCTTTTTGGGCACGGGCAGGATCAGCCCGCTCTTTTCGTCACCGCCGACGGAAAGGTAATCGCTTATCTTTTCGATATACCCCACCACCTTTTCGGTATCCTCGGGGGACATCTGCGCGCCGTCCGCGCCGTAAACCTTATATCCGTTGTATTCCTTGGGATTGTGGCTGGCCGTAATCATGATCCCCGCCACCGTATGCAGATACCGCACCGCATAGGAAAGCATGGGCACGGGGTGCACGTCGTCAAAAAGATATACCCTTATGCCGTTCTTTGCCAAAACGCCCGCCGCCGCTTTTGCAAATTCCTCCGATTTTCTCCGCGTATCGTAAGAGATGACGACGCCTTTTTTCGCCGCCTCTCCGCCCTGTTCGAGGATAAAATCCGCAAGCCCCTTCGTCGCGCGCATGACGGTATAGACGTTCATCATGTTCATGCCGTAACCGATAATGCCGCGCATGCCCGCCGTACCGAATTCAAGCTCTCCTCCGAAACGGTATTCCTTCGCTTTTTCGTCGCACGCGATTTCTTCAAGCTCCCTTTTTCCCTCTTCCGAAAGCCTCGGATCGGACAGCCAGCTTTGGTAATTTTTCCGATAATCCATATATATTATCCTCGCAAATCAGATTTTTTCCAGCACTCCCGTTCCGCCCGCGGCCTTGTCCCCGACGAAAACGGCCCTGTCATTATATTCTCCGTCGAAAAAAATTATTCCTTATCGGCCGTCCCTTCGGCGTCCTTTCCGTCCTTCTCTGCACCCGCTTTTTCGGCCGTCCCCTCGGCGTCCCTGCCCGCGCCCGTTCTTTCGGTTGTCCCCGAAGCCTTTTTCTCGGTCTCCTTCGAGGTCTCCGCATCGTCCGGTGTTTCAGGGGCCGTCGGAGCCGTCGCCGCGATTTTTTCCGCCGTTTCGATCTTGGATTTCAGCTCGCCGAGAATTTTTTCCGCCTTCTCCAAATCATTTTCCGCAGCCGAACGCCCGCCGGCCTCCGTTTCGGCGTGAGGAATCCCGAAATCCTCGGGGTCCTCCACCGTCTCGAAGAAGCGCTGGCTGTCCCCGCGGTCGCGGTTTGTGGCGATCTTGTCGTAGGTAATGAAATATTTCTTTCCCTTCACCGTGTAATAATTGACAAACTGTTCACAGATAAACAGGAAGTAAGAAGCGGGCACCGTCACCAGCAGCGAGCTTCCGAACGTGCACAGCGCGCCGACCACATTGACGATGATGACAATATACACGGACACGACGTAAGTGGAAAACATCTTTTTGCGCTGTTTGCGCTCGCTCTTGTCGCTGAGCCTCATGGCCTGTTTGATGGTCTGATTGTCGGCGGCCATGGCGGGCAGCCACATGGAGGTAAACGTCAGCTTCAGCGCCTGACACAACACGATGAGGGTCATGGACAAAAACAGCGAGACGAGCACGTTGAGGAAGGACAGCAGATAGAAGAAAAGGAACCAGCACAGCGCAATGGTGCAAAGATCGATCAAAAATACGATGGGAACATACACCACGCTGTAAACGCTGGCTTTTCCGAGATTGCGGATATACGCGGCGGCAAAGGGCGTCTCGGCGTAGGTGGCCATTTTATCGTTGAGAATGCTCCCGATCGAGAAATAACACAGCGTGTCGGCAAATCGTTTAACGAGATATACCAACGCGCAGCCGACCAAAGACCAGACGATCTGCGACATTTTCGAATCGATCAGCCGCCACAGCTCGGTCCCCGCCTCTTTGAAGCGCGCAGGGAATTCCCGCAAAAATTCGTTGTCGCCGCTGACGAGCGCCGAGAGAAACTCCTTTCCCTCGGAAACCAGCGTCGTCACCTCGGCGCTGCGCAGAATATCCAAAAGATTAGGCAAAATCAGGGCGCTGGACAGAGAGATGGCCACCACGGCTACGATGAGGCCGTACAGCAAAATTTTATAAACGTTCCGAAAGTTTTCGGTCAAAAGCCTCGTACTGTTGCGAAAGCGCATAATAGTTCTCCTTACTTAAAATTCGTGCCGTGCCGGCTCAAAAGTGGTAATACTTTTTCAGGTCGGCGCGCTCCAGCTGGGCACGGTCGAAATACGCCACCTGCATACGCACGCAGAACATCACGGTCATAAACATATACAGCACCGCGGCCGCCGCGAAGGAAAACCCTCTCATGGGCACGAAAATCGCCGTCAGCCCGATCAAAATTTCCGAAATCGTCACGCTGATCCACTGCCCGAACACGATCCTCATTTTCACGGGCGCCACCAGCTGATAGGAGTAGCGGAGCGCCTCAAAGGCTCTGAAGCCCGTAATCTGAAGACACGGCAGCCAGAGATAAAACAGGGAAACGACGTACAGAAGCACGAAATGCATGCTGAAGAAAATAATCACGGACAAAATATACACCGCGACGACGTTCTCCACCAGATAGGCGAGAAAGAGCAGCGCGGAAATAAGCACGGCCCAAACCTCGTAAATGAGTACGTAAAACAGGCAGATGCCGCAGGTAGAGAGAAGATTGTCGTTGAGCTTTGAAAAAATCCCGTTATACGTGCGTTTGCCGATGCGCATGTGTTTTTCTATCAGCGCCAGCATCAGCGACACGCACACCACCATGAGGACGATCCCCGCAAGCCCCGCGAAAAACGCGCCGACGTCGCGGAAATTGAAAATGGAAATCGCACGGAAAATAATGGGAAACGATCCGCCGGGCTTTCCCGTAAAATAATCCGTCAGCACCTTTTGTATGGCGAATTTATCGATCGAAAGCGACAAAAACAGCGCGGGCAGGATCGAAAACGGCAGTATGTACCAAAAATTTTTCAAGATATATTTAATGGACGCAATCGTATAGTTCATAATCGGTATTTCCTTTTCCTCTATTATACATCATAAAGTCGTTTCTGTAAAGTATTTTTGCGAAAAAAAGCGGGAAGAAGCCCGCTAAACTTCTTCCCGCGCAACATTTCCCCTTTCCCTAATCTTTCAAGCGGATAAAATTCCTCGCTCGTTCTCCTCGTTCTCCCGCCTCTTATCTTTCAGACGATACGCCTTCCCTTTTCCGCCTCGTTTTCCCGTTCCGTATTTTTCAAATTGATATGCTTCCCTTTTTCCTCGCCGTTTCCCGTTCCGCGCCTCTTAAGCGGATACGATTTCCCCGATCCTTCGCGCCGCCTCTTCTCTATTCCGCCTGAAACGAATACAGCTCGTACAGGGGCGCGTACAGCTCTCCCAGATATTTCAGCGCAACCTTGTCCCCCTTAAACGCCTCAAATTTTTTCTTGGGATCGGGATAAGCGGAATCGTAATGTCCTCTCACGACGGCGAGCCGCTGTTCGTAAGTCAACGAATAATCCACGGTATAGGGCGCCGAGTCCCCCTCCTGCTTAGAGGCGAAGCGCAGATAAAACAACAGTCCGTCCCTGAGGCTTTCCACCTCTTGGTTATAGCTTTCCTCCAATGCGGCGCAGATGTTTTCCCATATTCCCGAACGGAAAACGCCCGCTTTCAGCAGCCTGAACTTTTCCCCGCGCTTTTTTTCTTTCAGTCTTTCCGTAAGCCTGTTCTTTTTCAGCTGTACGTTTTCCACCTCGAGGATCTGTTCGTCGGTCATCGAGGCAAATTGTTCGTCCGTATAGGATATGATATCTATTTCCACAACTTTTTCTCCTTCCGTTTAACCGTAAACGACAAATTCCGTCTCCATGCCCGAAAGCTGCGAGCCTTTTTGCAGCCGCAGAGTCACAGCGAACCTTTCCCCTTTCAGCAAAATTTCCGCCCGCGCCTCGCCCCCGACAAACGTCATTTCCCGCCGTTTGGTTTCATATCCGTTGCCGACCTCCGCGACGCACCCGCCCGCGCCCTTCAAAATCAAAGTTTTCCACAGCTTTCTCCCCCGAATCCCGAAATCGGACGCCGTCTCGAAGACATACTCCTCTCCCGCGGGCAGCTTCCCCGCCGAATCCGCCGCGCAGATCTTCCCCCCGACCAGACAGAGCATAGCGTTTTCCGTCTCCGAAAGCGCGCCGACGAAGGGCGCGGAAAAATATCCCCTTTCGGACGCGGCGTCTAAAATCCACAGCTTTTTCTCTCCGTTTTCCGCGGTATAGCGCAGAAAATATTTCCCGTTATACGCGGCGTGTTCGCATACCTGCCTGCCCGTCGGCAACGAAAGCGGCGACGCTTCAGCGATCCTTCGCGCGGTCTTTCCGTCGAAGGCGTACGCCCCGTCCTCTGTCAGAAAAAAGATTTTTTCCCCGCAGGCCCCGATCGAGCCTTCTAAAATTTTCCCGCCGCCGTAAGGCACCGCCTGCGCGGAAAATTCCCGCGCGGCGCCCCGCGCGTCCAGCCGCACGATTCCCCTCTCCCGAAATACGTAAACAGCCTCGTTCATAGCCTCCAGGCCCACGATTTCCCCTTCTTCCGACGGAAATTCCACGTGTCCGCCCTCGTCCGCGCTGTCCGTCCAGAACGTGTGCGCCAGGGGTGCGCAGTATCTCACACAAAAGGGTCTCTCGACGAAAAACAGCCGTTCGTGAAAGGCGCAGGCGAGCGTGCTCGCCCTTTCCGCGTAAATTTTCGTCATTTTCGTCGCCTTGTCGTACAGCCATATTCCGTCCGCGCTGCAAAACGCCAGCTTTGCGGTCCCGTCCTCTCCATAGACGGGCACCATGGCGGGAATATCGTCGAATACGTGCATCGTGAAATCGAATGCGTTCCGAACGGAATTGTAGATATAGGAAACGCCCAGTTCGGAAACGTACATCAGTGCCTTTTTCCGCGTTCCGTCCCCGTCGGTATATGGCAAAAGCGCAAACGCCCGAGGCGGATCGTCGGGATCGTCGATATGCGGATTGATTCCCCCTTCGGTCAGATATTCCGAAAATCCCATTCCCGCCGACAGCCGTGCTCCCGAAAATTCGCAATTTTGTCCGCCCGTGGCCCGCAAAAAGCCCTTTTTTTCCGTTCCCGCTTCGGTAAAGCCTTCAAACCTCGCCCTTTTCAAAGCCGTCTTTGCGACGGGGAAGGCCTTTTCGTAAAATATCCCCATCACGCCCACCGCCTTGAACGGATCACCCGCGACGGCCGCGACCGATATGCCGCCGTCAGCGCGTCTTTGTATTTCTTGTCCCATACGGCCGCCTCCTCAAACAATCCGCACGCGAGACAGTATTCGGCCGCAATCCCGTAGGCGAACAGCCGCGGCGACGTCAAAATTTCGTAATCCGATTTGTCCTCCGCGGTCTTTTTTTCGGGCGTATAGGTATATTCTATCCTCACCCTTCCGGGCTGCGTCTTCAGATAACTCGGAAACAGCTTAAAAGGCGCCGCGTTTCCGCCCTCGTCCGTCACCCGCAGGATTCTCACGCAGGGCATGGTCAGCTCCTCATAGCGAATAACGCCCGTCTCCGACTCCGCCTCGTCCTCGCAGCGCAGCGGCAGATAATCCAACGCCACTTCGTTTTCCACGACGTTAAAACATCTCACCAGCGTTTCCGTCTCCTCTTTTCCCTCCGAAGCGTTGTTTTCCAAAAAGCCGCGCACCCGGGCGCCCAGCCCCAGCTCCTCCGCGGCAAGAATCACCGTTTCTTTTACCGTCATATTTTTTTCCTCCCGTTTTTGTCCTCTTTCCCGCCCGTTTTCCGTTTACTTCGAAACGCCTCTATTCCCTCTCCCGGCTCTTTTAACCTACCGTTCCCCTTTCACCCCCACCCCGCCCCGTTTCCGCTTGTTCTTCCCCCTCAAGCCCCTCCTCCCTTCCCTCCCTTTCCCCTCGTTCTCCTTTATCCCCTCGCCAATCCCTCCGATCCTCCCAACCCTCTTCTTTATCCCCTCGCCAATCCTTCCCCTCTTCGCTCCCCCTCTCCCTCGTTCCCCTCGCCAATTCCTCCGTTTCCGCCGCCTCCCTCCAATCCCGTTTTCCTCCCGCCCGCGCCCCTCCTTTTTACGCGATCAATATTCCTCTATTCCCGTCAGCCTGCCCTGTCCGAAGGGCCGCTCGCACACCAGCTCGGCATATTTCACAAGCGTGGCGGTATAAACGGGCTTTTCGGCGATCTGTTTGAGTATCTTTCCGTCGTCGCCCTCCAGCCACTGCCAGTCGCACAGCTGGTGCAGGCAGAAATCCTCGGTGTTGAGCAAATACATGGTACCCTCGGGGCAGAATCTGTCGGCCACGACGGGGATTCCGTTGAAGCTCATTGCCTTGTAGCCGCCCGTGATCTCCAGCGTGGGAATAAACGTGCGGTACTGCGTGTAATAATCCGCCAGCGACCGCCTCACCCCCCACGAACAGACGATAAAGTTGACCTTACTGCCGGAATTTTCCTCAATCGTGTCGATCGCCTTCTGCAGAACGCTTTCGGTAATCGTCCCCACTTCGGTTTGCTCGTAGGGCTTCATCCAGGGATTCGACGCCCTGTTGACGCCGTACAGCGTCTCGGAATCCGAAAATAAGGCCTCCAGCCCCGTGATCTCCAGTCCGCCCGAATGCTGAAGGCAGACGAGGGAATTTGCGGGTACGATCGTGGAAGTGAGGGCAGAGCCGTCCACGACGAAAGTCTTGTCGGCGCGATTGACGCTCTTTATCGTCCTGCCCTTTGCCCCCGCGAGAATGACGCCCACTCCGGAGCAGAAATCGACGATCATTCCCTCGGCGATCCCCTTTACGCTGTCGGCGGTAACGACGTTGCCCGCCGCCACGCCCGTCACCTTGCACAGCGTTCCCGAGCCGTCGCCGTAGAGCATGCGCCCGAAATGAAAGGCAGAGCTTTTCACCAGCGACTGCATCTCGTCGTTGAGCAGGTTGACAAACGCGCCCTCGTTGTTGGCGGACGCGCGCAGCGCCTTGTCGGAAATCTCGATCGTGCCGTAAAGATTTTTCAGCGACGAGACAAACTGTACGTAATTGTTTCCGCCCGCCGTCGGCAAAGTTCCCGTTTCGCTGCCCGCGCCGACGCCGCCGTTGACGCCGTATCGGACAAGCTTTCTCACGTCCTTGCCCCATACGTCGGCGGTGGTTTGTCTGATCTGCGCCAATAGAGGATTTACCTTAAAATTCAGTGCCTCCGTCACGGCGTCGAGGTAAAAAGATTTCAAAGCGTTGTCCGCGGTCTGCATAGTAACCATAAAATTTTTTCTCCTTTTCTCTTAAAAATAGTTTTACGCCTGCGTGCCTTTTTTGAAATAGCGAAGCGCCATATTTCCCGCTTCGGAAATGGACTTCGGCTTTGCGGGCGAAACGGCAAGCGTCCCCGTCCCGCCCTTCATCAGAGGCGCCTCCGCGCCCTTGAGCGACGAAAGGTAATCGCCCACGATCTTCAATCGCACTCCTTCGCAGCGCCTGGCCGCCTCATAGAGCTCGTTTTCGTCCGTATCGCGGGCGCTCTCCTCTTTCGTCCGTTCTTGCCTGAGATGTTCGGACAAGTCCGAAGGCAAAGCGGGTCCCTCGCGCCCGGAAGAGGACAAAGGCTTTTCCGCCCCCGCTTCTTCTGCCTGCGCGGTCGGCTTTTCCGCCGTCCCTGCCGCAACCCCGCTTGCGGGATTTTCCGCTCTTTTTTCCAGCTCCCTGAGGCGTTGACTGCGACGGGTAAATTCCGCCTCCAAAGCGCCGTAAGCCTCCGCAAGGGCGTTTACGTCCCGAAATTTCCCGAGCACTGCCGAGCCGTTTTTTCCTTCCGCCTCCAAAGCGCGCTCCGTGCCCTCTTTTCCGCCGCAAACGTTCTCCTCTCCTGTCATGTCGTATTTCCTCCTTTTATTCGTTTTCCTTTTTCATGCGCCTGTGCGCCTCGATGTGCGCCGCAAAGCGCGCTTTCACCGCGCTGTCCGTCCCCCGTCCGAGTTCCTCCGACAGCAAAAATCGGGTATGCTCCCCGATGTGCAGCGCGTGGTCGTCGTAGCCGTCGGGGGCGAGCTCCTCCTTTTTCAGCTTCAGATTTTCTTCTCCCGCCTTTGCGGTGTGTAAGGCGGAAAGGTTGCCCGCATTCTCATAGCTTGCAAACCCGAAGGCCTCCAGAATGCGGTTTCTGTTTTCTTCGGACAGCTTTCCGTCCTCTCCCGCCAGAAGTCCCGCCTCAAACAGCTTCATCAGCGTCTCCCGCTTTTCCTGCGGCGTGGAGGGTTCCTCGCTCTCGAAGACGATATCGTTGGCCGCGAGGTCGGCGGCGTTGAAATAATAAATCTGCGTCTTTTTGTTTTCGCCCGTCAGCGTCAGCAGTCTCGCGCTGCCCGCAAACTGTCGGTAAAGCCTCAAAATCTGCCGTCCCACCTCTTTCAGCGCGGCGGAAATATTGTCCGCCGTGGCGGCCAGCCTCGATTCGTCCTGCGAGAGAAGCAGCTGAAGCCCCGTCGCGCTCGTCACCCGTGCGGGCGTGGAATTTTGCGACAGGTCGCTGACGCCGCTCACCAAGGCGAATTCCTTTTCCAGCCATTCCTCCTCGGCGGCAAATTCCGCGGGTATGCTGCCGCAGTCCAGCATTTCGGGCGGCCGCCCGCCCTGTCGATAAACCAGCACCTTGCCGGGCACCAGCCCTTCCTCCGCCAGCTCGTCCGCGTCCGCCGAGCCGTCCTCCACGGTTAAAACGCCCGTGGAAATGCGGTTGAGAAACTCGTGCTTGCGGTTTCTGACGGCGTTATACGCCCGCTGAACGGGAACCAGCCGATCGACGACGCTGCTTGCGAAAAAGGCGCCGGGAAGCCTTAAACAATCCTGTTTGACGAAAGGGAACCTTCTTTCTCCGCGTTCTCCGTTGAGATAGGGCAGGGGGCCGAGATAGAGCAGTTTTCCCGCCGCGACGATCTCCAGCCTGCCGTCGGGTTCTTCCGCCGTCGGCAGCGAATACCGTTCGATGAGGATTTCCGAGTCCTTTATCGCTTCGCGGCTGCCGCCCGTCTGAAGCGCGGGATTTTTTCCGTTCGACGGTTCGCTGTACGCCGAAAAATCCGTTTCCGTAATCTCCCGTCCCGCCACCTCGACGCCGAAGCGTTCGGCGATGTAGGAAACGGGCACCGCCTGCGCATGAATGAGGCTGTTCACTTCCCCTAGGCATTCCGCGCCCATGCGATCGGGGAAAATTTCAAACGGCGGAACGACGCTGACGCACACTTCCCCCTCATAGACGGGCGCGCCCCTCTCATCGACGGCCACCTGCCGCCCGCCCGTTTCGTCCCATACGATCTTGTAAAACGCGCTGCCGCACGTTTCCGACCACAGCGTCCCCCGCGCCGCCGTCTCGTCGAGTCGGATACGCTCGCGGACGTATTCGAGAATCCCCGAAGCCAGCCGCGCGGTCTTGACGTCCGCTTCCTCGTCCGAAAAGGGACGCACCTTCAGGGCAGGCCGCATTTTCGTCAGCTTTGCGATACGCGAGTCGATCGTGGGCGCGATGTGATTGAACACCCGCCGCGACTGCCAGTAAAACCGCTTGTCCTCCTCGACGATCCCCCCGTAGGGCGAAACGTCGCAATACTGATTGCCGCTGAAAAAATTCATATTCAGCAGCCAGCCGCTCTCCGTCTGCCGCCGTTCCTCCCGCCGCCGCTCGAAATCCTCGGTCACCTCCGCCGCGATTTTCGCCCGCCGCCGTTCCTCCCGCTTCACTTCTTCCTCTTTGCCGAAACTCATATATTTCTCCTTTTTATTTCCCTTCTTTTTTTACGCGGCGCCGCTCTCTTTTTTCTTGCTTTCGGCGCCGCGTTTTCCGAAGCCGCCTCATCCTTCCGCGCTTCCTCTTCGTTACCTTTATCATCTTTCCGCGCCACCCCTACCTCAACGGCCGTACCTTTCCGCGTCGCCGCCCCTACCTCAACGACCGCGCCTTTCCGCGCCGCCGCGCCTTTCCGCGCCGCCGCACCTTTCCTGTCGGCCCCGCTTTCCGTCTCCCGCAGCGCCGCCAGCAGCCGCTCCCGTTCCGCGTTCAGTTGTTCGTCGGACATGGCGGCGTAATCCGCGCCGTCCTCCTTCGCCGCAAGAAGCATCTGCACGGCCTTCAGATCGGGCGGAATGTCCTTTTTGGTCTCCCTGCGTTTGGTGAGCTTCAGTTCCCCGTCCACCTCCGCGTATTCCTCCGTCACCTCCTCCACCCGACAGCCCAACGCCACCTTCAAAAGCGCCTCTCCCACTTTTTCCTCTCTCTTTTTAACCGCCATAATATTCTCCTTTTCCGTTTCTTGCCGCCGCGATCTGCCGCCACCTCCGTTCCTTGTCCCTTTGTATGGCCGTCTTTTCTGCGGCGGGCGGCAGCTTTTTCGGCCTCGACATCAGGTAATATCTCAGGGCGTCCAGCGCGTGATCGTCCGTTTTTTTCGGCACGTCCCCGCTCCCCCAGAAATAGCTTTTCAGCTCGCGGATGAGATTGACGCAGGAGGAAAAGATATAAAGCGAAGGCAGTCCGTTTTTTTCGTTAAGGTAGCTTTTCACCCGCGCAATGCCCGAAAACAAATCCTTATCGACGTCGGCGTTGACGAGAATATCCCGCTCGTAAAACAGCTCGCACACGCTTTTTACGCCCGACAAGGTATGCTGTTTGGCCGCGCTGTCGATCAGCGCGCAGATCCTCCCCTTCGGATCGGTATGCCAGCCGAGCGAAGCGCACGCCGCCCCGATCGCCGCCGCGTGGTAATCGATATCCTTCCCCGCGGCAAAATGCTCGTAAACGACATATACGTTGTCGTCGTAATCCACCGCAAACCACAAGGCCGCCAGCGGATTGTTCAGCCCGGGGTCGATGGAAATATTGTCCTGCCACTCCTTCGGCACGGGGAAAGGCTCGATCACGTGCACCCGCTCGTCAAATTCGGGATACACCAGCCCCGACGACGACGCAAATTTCCCGTATCGCCGCGACTCAAGCTGTCCCTCGTCCATACAGCTTTCCAAAAGCTCTATTTCCTCGGCGGGAAGGTAGGGATTGTCGCCCCACTCCATAAACTCGTACCACACCTCGGGGTCGTTGTGCCGATTGAGAAATATCTCCTCATAGACGAAAGTCAATCCCTTCAGCGGGGTCATCGTCCCGAAGAGCTCCCCGCGGCGATCGACGACGCGCATGCGGCATTCCTCGTAAATCTCTTTCGGCGGCTCCTCGTCGAACCAGACGAAATCCAGCGACGCGCCCTGAAACTTTTCCCGCCCCTGGTCGCAGCTCTTAAACCCGATCACCGATATCCCCCCAAACGAGTTTCTCACGCGGATAAAATCGATAACGCCGTTTTCGGGGCTGTCCTTCCGTCCGCTCTGCATGACGATTTCCTCGATCAAATCCCGCCGCAGGTAATATAAAATCTTTTTCTGCGCCACGTCCCTCTGCACCTGCGCGGAGAGGGACACGACCCAGCCGCATACGTCCCTTTTGTTTTCGCGGTAGGGATGAATGCCGAGCGCCATATACACGCACTCCGCCGCCCCGCACTCCGTTTTCCCCGAACGGTTCCCTCCGAAAACCCAACGGTTGCGCTTTTTACATCTGTGAAAGGCAAGCTGTTTTTCGTGTTTCCTTTCGCCCGTGTTGTAGGCCGCCAGCTTGTCCTCTGCCCGCCGCCTGTTCAGCTCCGCCTCTATGCGGCACAGCTTTTCTACAATTTCTTTCATATTTCCCGCCAATTGGTCAAAAACTCCCTTTTCCGTATTTTTATAATAGAAAGCATGAAAAAGTTTATCTTGTCGGCAGTTCTGCCGCTTCTATATTTAATCTGCGCCTGTCTTTCTCCTGCGGTGCATGTAAAGGTGCGGGCAGAGGACAACGGCTACGCCTGCATCCGTTCGGAAAACGTATATTTATACTCCGAGGAAAACGATAAAAGCGGACTGTTTATTCTGCCCTACACCTATTATGTCAAGGTTCTTTCCTCGGGGGTCAAATACTCCTACGTCGAATATCTCTCCGACGGCCCGAACACCCGAAAGATCAACGGTTATTGCAAAAACTCGGAACTCACGTTCGTGGACTATGTTCCCGTCCGCCCCTATCTTTACTACACGCTGGACGTCACCTATTACATAGAGGATGCGTCGCCGTCGATCAAGGACGACGATTTTTTGTCCACGATCACGATTACCTGCGCCTATTACGGCGAATACCGCGTCGGCTCCAAGCTCTATTGCTACGTCCTGCGGGAGGGCACCTTCGGCTATATTCCCAAGCCCGCCGACCTCTCCTATGAGCTGAACGACGAATACGACAACCATACCCCCGACGAGTCCGACGCCCCCGCGGGAAACTTTGGCGATCACGAAACGATGCCTCCCGCACAAATCGCCATTTTGGTTCTTCTGTGTATTCTTGTCCCCGTCATCGCGGCGCTCATCCTGCGGCCGCCCAAAAAACCGCCCTATGAGTCGGAGGAATAACCGTTTTTCTCCCGTTCCTTATCCCGTTCCCGCCAAAAACCCCTTTTTTCCGATTTTCTCCAAGCGGTTGAAACGTCGGGTTTTCAAATTACCCGTCCCGTTTCTTTCCCTTTTTCCAAAGCTCCCGAAAGGTCGGTCCCGTACTTTTTCCGTACAGAAATTCTACCAGCGAGTGTTCCTTCGCGGCGTTCCGCCCTTCTTTTCCGGCTTCGATAAAGCGATAGACGGACATCAGCCAGTCGAAACGCGCATAATCCGAAAAAAAGGTCTCTTTCGTCAATCCCTGTGCTTGCAGCGCGCCCGAAACCTTCTTCAGAAGCTTCGCCTGCCTGCGATAGTAGTTTCTTTCGCTGCCTATTTCCTTGAAGTCCGTCTCGCCGCAAAATTGCTTCAACCTGCTTTTTCTTCGAAAATACCGAAGCTCCAGCAAAAACTTTTCCTCTTTCTTTAGGGCGCCAATCGCGGCGTCCGTTTTTCTTTTCAGCTCTCTGATCAATCCCTTGCGGATAATCTCTTCCGCCAGCTCTTCCGAAAGCCTTTCCGTCGTCGTCCTGTAATCGTACGACATAAACGCCCTGTTGCGGATATGCTCCTCGCAGTCCTTTTCCAGCCTCTCCAGCCGCGGATATACGTATAAAACCGCCTTTACGTAATTCTCCAATTTTGTCTCCTCCCTCTTTGCGCAGCCCGCGCCTCTTAAGCGCATTCATTATCCCACGTTTTTTGCGTTTGTCCAGCCGGCTGTGCCAACTTTTTTACAAAACACAAACGTTTGTTCGTATTTAAGACAATTATAACACATTAAATATGACAAATGTACGCATGTTTTCAAAAATTTTTTCCACTTTTTTTGAAAATGCCCCGAAATATGGAAAATAAGAGAGGAGAAAAATTTTTTTACAATCAATTGCGTTTTCTGTCGTATTATGATATAATTTGTATATGAAACGTTTGTTGACGGCAATTTTATCCGTTTGCATGCTGAGTGCTTCCGTTTTTCCCGCGGGCGGCGCAATTTTTTCGCGCGCCGAACAGAGCGGGGCTGATTTCCTTTCCGCGGCGGAGGACAAAAACAAAGCCGATCCGCTTTTACCGTCCGTCCCGCAAAAGGAATATCTTTCCCTTTCTGCACGAGAGGATAACAAGGAGGACGCCCTTTTGCTTCCCGCCTCGTACGATCAATATCTCCCCCTCTCCGCGCCGTCCGACGCGGCAGTGACGGAGGCCTACACGGCGATTGCGGACGGAAATCTGATTTACGTATATAACCGCGGCGAAAACGAATACCGTTGCTACGAGCATACCGCCAACGTCGATGCGGAAAAAAATAACGTGGCAAAGCTTCAATTTGCCGAAAACGGCATCCTCTACTTTTTGGACGCCTCCACCTATCTCTATACGCTCGATCCCGCGACGTTGACAGAGCGCAAAACCTCGCTCGTATGCAGTACCTTCACTATTTTTTCCGACGTCATCTATTTTACCAACGTGTCCTCGTCGAAATCGCAGATCTCCAAAACCACCCTGGACAACCTCGATTCCTCAGCGGCCGAATCGGTGGTGGGCGGAATCACGTCCAAGCCCGCCATCACGCAGGACAACGGCGTTTTGTACTATACGGAGGGCGGAAAAATCCTGTGCAAGGCAAACGATTCCTCTTTTGCCCGCAGATTGACCGAAAGCGAAACGGTGGTCTCTCTCGCCGTTTACAGCAACCGCCTGTACTATACGGACACGGCGAAAAATCTCTATGTGCGCGATCTCAACGAAGGCACCCTTCTCGATACCTTCGAGGGCGGCTATTCCGCGCTGACCGTTTCCGACGGTTATGTTTATGCGGTAAAAAACGACGCCGTCAGGCAATATTCCCCTTTAGATAAAGCCTTTACCGATTACGAAATCTGCGCTTCCTCCGACGCGGAAAACCGACTTTCTTCCGCCGCAGCCACGCTGCTTTGCGGCGATCTTTTGCTTACGGCGGACAACGGCAACGATCGTATTTCCGTTTACGATACCAAAACGAACGCTTACCGTTCCATCGAAACCGAACTGAACGCGACGATGCTTGCCTCCGACGGCGCCGCCGTGCTCGCGGCGGATTCGGCTTCCGCGATTCTCTATGATCTGGCGAGCGGAAAAAAACTGCATACTTTCGAAAACTTTGCCAGCGACCTCGCGGGAATCGCCGCCTCTTACGGAAAATATTATTTTATCACCGACAACAACTACTTTTATTGCGCACAACACGACGAAGAAACGGGTTGGAAGGTAAAATCCGTTCAAAACCCCTATTCGTATCCGACGCGCCTGCTGGCGGGAGATATCTACGGAAATTTATACGTCGCCTACGCCGACGGAAACGTTTACTCCTTTACGGAAAACGAATTTATCACCTCTCAGCCCGATATGTCGAAAAAGGAAAAAGTCTGCACCGTTCCCGTACAGGCGGAAAAGATTGCCGTCGATTACGAGCAGACCGTCTATGCGCTCTATAAAAACGAATTGTATAAATACGCACATGAACAAGTGAGCTATTCTTTAGGTAAAACGCTGGTTTACGGCCAGACGGAGTCCACCGCCGTTCTTTCCTTTGCGTTCGGCGTAGAGGAGCAGGCGGTGTATCTGCTCTATGAAGGCGACTTTGCGGTGCGGACGTACGACGTCGATCTGCCCACCGTCAAATCGATTGCGGTCAACGGCGCCGACGAAGCCATCTTCAGCGAGGAAAGCGCCTCTTTTTCCGTCATTCAGACAAAGGAAAACGCCTTGATGGTCAATTTCGACATTGCCGAGCTCAAAGGCGCCGAGGTATTCCCCTATCTTTCCTTTGTGAGAGAAACGCAAAGCAGAACCGCGCTGAAATTGGGAGAAACGGACAAATATCATTTGATCGCGGTGTTCGACGAAGGCTCCAAAAGCTACTCGACGGCGCTTATCCTGAAGGAATACTGTGAAAGGGAATATTCCGAAGAGGAATATCTCAAGCCGCCCGCAGGGTTTACCGACGGAACGGGATATCTCACCAACGAGGTTTCCCTCTACAAATATCCCTATCTAACCGCCTTGCTGACGGTGCAAAAGCTAGATAAAAACGCAGCGGTGACCGTGCTGGGGGAAATCGACACCTTGGATTACCGCTATTATTACGTGTCTTATACGGACGAAAACGGGGCGGTAAAGACGGGCTACGTGCCTAAAGGGTACGTAACGAATTTCAACGGAGCGCCGCCCGACGCGGAAACCGCCGAATACGGCGCGGCGGATACCGATTTCGATTCCCTTTGGCGAATGTGTTTTCTGCTTTTGGGCTGCGCGTGTATCTGCGTCCTCGCCGATTATCTCATTTTGCATAAACGGAAATCATAAAAAACAGGCAACGGAAATTTTCCGTTGCCTGTTTTTACCATTCCCTCTTGACAAAGATAAAATTAATTGATATAATTGTATTAATTAATCTGCAAGGGGGAATTTTATGTTCTATCCGATTAATGTCCTTCCGCTCCCTTGGAATGACATTCCGTACCCTTGGAATCTCATTATCGCCTATTCGATACTTATTATTGAGTGTATTGCCTATTTGGCACTCATCATTTTTTGTATTTACTATCTTAAAAGGTTTTGGCGCTTCAGAAACAAGAAATTTGAAACGCTCGATCGCTTCGACCGAGCAATTATTTTCGACTGGCTGGAAAGACTTCGTTCCAAAGAATCGCCCCAATCTTTTCTGCGACGTCTTAAAGGGCAACTGATTGCATTAATGCTCGGTCTCCTTTTTACCATAGGGATAAGGGTAGCTATCATTTTGTATCTTATGAAAGATATTTATTATTAAATCAAATCCCGCCCGAGGCATAACCTCGGACGGGATATTTTTTACTTTTGATTTTCGTTAATTGAGCGGCGCCACGTAAATGATCTCGAAATTATTTTCTACGGGTTTTATATCGATCTCCACCGTATCGTCCGCGTTAATCACGCCGTACACGTCGTCCAAATTGCTTGCCAGCCCCGTAAAATACAATTTCCCGTCAAGCCCTTCCGTAAGAGTTTTAAACTTATAATCGCTGACGAGCTCTGCCTTTTTGCCGGTATAGATATCGTAATAAAAAATAGAATTATCGGAACGGAAATACAGTTTTCCGTCTTTAAAAACCGTATCGACGGAAGCATCGGGCGTCCAGTCAGTTTTTTCCAAAATGAGATCTTCACGGGTAAACGTATCGTCGTCGCCGAATGTAAATTTATAGATCATCAGCGCGTTTACGCCTTCATAAACGCCCGTTTCCTCATTAAATTCCAAAATCCAATCCGCCGTAAAATAATAATCGCTGTTTTCCGCCGAAAGTAATTTTGTGCCGTAATTCTTTTTAGCGTCCTGCGGAGGAACGAAGTCGCTGTCGATTATTTTCCCTTCCGGATCGACGCGTTTGGTTACGCCCTCCACCGTGCTGTAAACGATACCGTTTAAGGCTTTGAACAAATACTTTCCGCGTTTTTGATCGCTGTATTTTTCCAAAGACGCAATCTCTCCGCTGCGGTTGAGAATATAGGGATTGCCGCCGTCAGTCGATATCTGTATATTCGAATAAAGATTCCCGTATTTATCCACAATAACATTCTCCATTTGCGGATAAGAAGACGGTTCTTCAATATATTCGGAACCGAAAAAGTCGAACGATTTTTTTCTCGTCAAAACTTTTTTGAGAAACAGTTTTTCTTCTTTCATCCCTATTTCGTAATACCCGGAATATTTTTCGAAAAAATCTTCATTATCCAAACCAACAAAGGAGGCCATACTCAAATAAACATAGGCAAACTCGTTTTCTTCATAATAGCCTCTAAGCTTAAAATCGAAAACAGGGAGCAGGGTTCGCTCCGGAGCGTTATTTGCAAGAAACGCTTCGTTTCGCGCGTTTGCCACGCTTTCCAGCGCTTTTTTGTCTTCGTCGGAAATCACTTCCCGCATGATATTCAACATATCGAAAATTTTTCCCGTCCGATTATCGAGTACGTAACTACGTGAACTGTATTCATTCCCCCCAAACCAGCCGTATTCGGAAATATATGAACAACTTTGAATAAAAGGATAAGAGGTTATATCAAAAATATCCGCAGGGCTTTCAGATATCGAATAACCGACAAACGAAAAATTCTTTCTCGCCGAAAAAACGGAAACGTTCAGCTTCTGTTCGGTAGTTTCTCCTTTGTCGTCTATAAACTCGACGGCTTCCGCCAGCCCGTTTTCTTTAATGCCGACCAATTTCGGCACGGAAACATCGGGAGCAACACTTTCCTCTTCCGCGTAAGCTTTCGCGGCGGCAACCTTTCCCGACTTTACGGCGGATAAGGGTGCGCCGATCCCCAACGCTTTATATTCCGCAAAATTTTTAATCGACTGCTCGTTGTAACTGGTCGTATCAATTTTTGGATAATCCGTTTTACCCGCTTTGCCGCAGGCCGCCCCGATCCCTCCGAAAGACAACAGCGCCAAAAAAAAGGCCGTAAACGATACTGCTTTTTTCATTTTTCAATCCCCCTCTTAAACGATTTATAGTTTCATTATATCAAAATAAAAAAGGAAAATCAAGCCTTTTTATATTTTTATCATGAAAAAAACTCCCCGCCGAAAAATTCGGAGGGGAATTCTGTTTTTACTCTCAGACCAATTCGATTACGGCCGTTTCCGCGCCGTCGCCGCGGCGCTCACCGAGAAGGTAAATCCTCGTATAGCCGCCGCCCTGCTGCGTCTCTTCCTTTCTCGCCGCATACTTGGGTGCGATTTCGTTGAAGAGTTTATCCATCAGCGGGTGCTGAACGTCGGCCGTCCGCGCCTTGTACGCGCTCTTCTTTTCGGCAAAGCCCTTGATCTCCTGAAGATCGTAGGTCTTGGCCATGATCGCGCGGCGGGCGGCAAGCTTCTTGGGGCCGTCCTTGATGTTGGTCGCCTTGAATTCCTTGCCTTTTTTATCCGTTTTCGTCACTTCGAATTCGATATTGTCGTCGTAGGTATTGACGGCTTTGGTGATCAATTTCTCAACATAGGATCTCAATTCCTTGGCTTTTGCGGCCGTGGTTTCGATTTTACCGTACCAAAGGAGCTGGGATGCCTGATTTCTTAAAAGCGCCGTTCTTTCTTTGGAAGTTCTTCCCAATTTACCGGGCATAATATTTAATCCTCCTGTTTATTTAATGAGAGACCGTAAGACTCCAATTTCTGAATGACTTCGTCCAGAGATTTCCTGCCGAGGTTTCTCACCTTCAGCATATCGTCTTCCGTCTTTTTGGTCAAGTCTTCTACCGTATGAATATTCGCTCTCTTCAGGCAGTTGTACGAGCGGACGGAAAGATCCATCTCCTCGATCGCCATTTTGAGAACCTGCTGCTGTTTGTCGTCCTCCGTCTTGACAAGGATATCCATGCCTTTGATCGTGTCGGAAAGATTGACGAACAGATTGATATGATCCTGCATGATTTTCGCCGCAAGGGAAATAATTTCCTTGCCGGAAAACGTTCCGTCCGTCCATACTTCCAGCGTGAGCTTGTCATAATCGACAGCCTGCCCGACGCGCGTAGGTTCCACCGTGTAGTTGACCTTCTGAACGGGCGTATAGATAGAATCGATTGCGATATAATCGATGACCGGTTGTTTGTTTTCTTTGGCGGGCCTGTAGCCTCTGCCTCTTCCGACGGTGAGCTCCACGTCGAATTTGCCGCCTTCGTCGATCGTACAAATGTACTGATCCTTATTGATGACTTCGATCTCGGCATCCACGTTGAGGTCTTCGCCCTTGAGTTCGGCGGGGCCTTCCTTGTAGATGTGCAACACCTTTTCGTAGTCTTTATCGACGACCTTCGTCTTTATCGCAAGCGTCTTGAGGTTGAGGATGATCTCCGTCACGTCCTCCTTGACGCCTGCCACAGCGGAAAACTCGTGCTTCACGCTGCCGTCCAGAAATTTGATCCCTTCCACAGCCGCGCCGGGCAGAGCGGAAAGCAATATTCTCCTAAGGCAGTTTCCTATGGTAAGACCGAAACCTTTCTCCAAGGGCTCGCAGACAATCTTCGCGTAAGAATCGTCGTTTTCGAGGACCTCGAGTTTGGGCATATCCATTTCGATCATTATGCTACCTCCTTAATACGTTTGAATTATTTGGAGTACAATTCGACAATCATATGCTCCGCAATCTGGCTGTCAACATCTTCTCTCGTCGGGAGTGCCAATACCTTTCCTTCCAATTTTTCTCTGTTGAACTCGACCCACTTCGGCAGAGTGCTTCCCGCCTTCGTCTCCTTGAGTTCGGTAAAATATTTATTGCCCTTTCTGTTTTCTTTGACGGCGACCACGTCTCCCGCCTTTACGATGTAGGAGGGAATGGTGACGGTTTTGCCGTTGACGGAAAGATGCGCGTGATTGACGAGCTGACGAGCCAACGTTCTGGAGGGAGCGATGCCCATCCTGAATACGACGTTGTCCAGCCTTCTCTCGAGGAGGGAAAGCATGTTTTCGCCGGTGACGCCCTTCATGCGGTCGGCCATTTCGTAATACTTGCGGAACTGACCTTCCTGGACGCCGTAAATCCGCTTCGTCTTCTGTTTTTCACGAAGCTGAAGTCCGTATTCGGAGACCTTCTTTCTGCCCGCGCCGTGCTGGCCGGGAGCGACCGGACGCTTATTGAACGGGCATTTCTCCATGTAGCATTTATCGCCTTTGAGGAAAAGCTTCGCGCCTTCTCTTCTGCAAAGCTTGCATTTTGCTTCTCTATATACTGCCATAATCTTTTGATAGCCTCCTGATTAAACTCTACGACGCTTGGGCGGCCTGCAGCCGTTGTGAGGGATGGGGGACACGTCGGAAATCAACGTGATCTCGAGATCGCACGCGGAGAGCGCGCGGATCGCGGATTCTCTGCCCGCCCCGGGGCCCTTTACGTAAACCTCTACGCTTCTCAGGCCGTGTTCCTTCGCGGCCTTCGCGGCAGTCTCCGCAGCCATCTGCGCGGCAAACGGGGTGCCCTTACGGCTGCCCTTATATCCGAGGGAGCCTGCGCTCGACCAGGATACGGCGTTTCCGTTGGCGTCCGTGATGGTGACCAGCGTGTTATTGAAGGTGGACTGGATATGAACCTGCCCTTTATCTACTTTTTTAAGTTCCTTACGCTTACGAGGAGCGGATGTCTTCTTAGCGTTTTTATTGTCTGCCATAATACTTGATCTCCTCCTATATTACTTTTTCTTTCCGGCGATAGCGCGCGCGGGGCCTTTGCGGGTTCTCGCGTTTCTCTTCGTGCTCTGGCCGCGTACGGGCAAGCCCTTTCTGTGACGGATGCCGCGATAGCAGCCGATTTCCATAAGGCGCTTGATGTTGAGGGAAACTTCGCTGCGAAGCTCGCCCTCCACACGTACGTTGTGATCGATATATTCTCTCAGCTTGGATACGTCGTTTTCGTCGAGATCCTTCACCCGCGTGTCGGGATTGATGCCCGTCTCCGCCAGGATTTTTTTGGACGTAGTCAAACCGATACCGTAAATATAGGTAAGACCGATTTCTACTCTCTTTTCTCTGGGTAAATCTACACCGGCAATACGTGCCATTGATTTATAACCTCCGTTAATTGTAATGGGTAATTTTTATTTGAAATCTATCTTGAAACAAATGCGCCGCGCGGGCAGTGGAAAATGCCCCCTGCGAACCCATCGTATTATTTTCGGAATAAAAAGTTCCTCGTTTTCAAACGCAACAAAACTGAGTTTCCGTAAATTTTTACGGAAATTCAGCTTGATTTACGTTATTTTTTCTTGACTTTGCGGCCTCGCCGGACGTCTGTCCCGTTTTTCAGTCGCATAAAAAAATTATACCACAAAAACCCCGGGATTGTCAAGCGTTTTTATCAGCCTTGTCTCTGTTTATGGCTCTTGCTTTTGGAACAAATTACCATAACTCTGCCGTTTCTTTTGATGACTTTGCACTTATCGCACATAGGTTTTACAGAAGGTCTGACTTTCATTGTTTTTTCTCCTTGAATTATTGCTTTATGCTTTAACGGCGCCTTACGACTTGCTGCGCCAGGTGATCCGTCCCTTGGTCAGATCGTACGGGCTCATTTCCAGCTTTACGTTGTCGCCTTCGATGATCCTGATATAGTTCATCCGAAGCTTGCCCGAAATATAAGCCGTGATCGTATGACCGTTGGAAAGCTGCACCTTGAATGTGGCGTTGGGCAACGCTTCGATCACCTTGCCTTCCGCTTCGATTACATCGTCTTTCGACACAGAAATTCCCTCCGATTTTTTATTATGATTTCTCCGCTTTTGCTTTTCTTCAGACCTCAAAGGGTCAGGATTTCGACGCCGTCCTCACGCACCACTAATGTGTTTTCGTAATGCGCCGCGGGCAGTCCGTCCTGCGTCACCGCGCCCCAGTCGTCGTCCAAAAGACGCACGCGCCAGGTTCCCATTGCGATCATCGGTTCGACGCAAAGCACCGTGCCCGCCTTCAGGCGCACGCCCGTGCCCTGCTTCCCGAAATTGGGAACGGACGGGTCCTCGTGCATTTCCTTGCCGATGCCGTGTCCCGTATAGGAACGGATCACGCCGTAGCCGAAGGATTCCGCGTAGCTTTGCACTCTGTAACCGATGTCGTAGAGCGGCGTGCCCGCTTTCAGCCCTTCGATGCCCTTGAAGAAGCATTCCTCGGTGACCTCGACGAGCTTTTTGACCTCGGGCGAGACGCTGCCGATACAAAAGGTGCGCGCGCCGTCGCCGTGGTAGCCGTTTTTATACGCGCATAAGTCCACGCTGACGATGTCGCCGTCTTTTAGAATCGTCTGACCGTCGGGGATACCGTGCACCACGATTTCGTTGACCGAAACGCACGCCGAAGCGGGAAAACCGCCGTAACCCAGACAGGAAGGATACGCCCCCGACGAACGGATATACCGCTCGACGAGTTCGTCCACCTCTTTGGTGCTCATGCCCGCCTTGATCCTCGAACCGACGAATTCCAGCGTATCGTGAACGATCTTGCAGGGTTCCCGCATCAAATCTATTTCGCTTTCGCTTTTAACGTGAATCATATTATCGTCTGTCCAGCTCGTCGAGCTTTGCGGCCACTTCCGCGAACAGGACTTCGGCGGGAGCCTCGCTGCCCGTAAAGTTGAGCAGTATGCCCTTTTGCGTGTAATATTCGATCAAAGGAGCCGTCTGTTCCTTATAGACGTCTAAACGCTTGCCCACCGTTTCGGGGTTGTCGTCCTTTCTCTGATACAGCGCGCCGCCGCAGCGGGAGCAGGCTTCCGCGCCGTTCAGCGTGGAAACGTGATAGCTTTCGCCGCACTCCTTGCACACGCGCCTGCCACAGAGCCGATCCATGAGAAGGGAAAAATCGATGTTGATATTTACCACCGCGTCGATCTTTGCAAACGTGTCCAGAGCTTCCGCCTGCACCCTCGTGCGGGGAAAGCCGTCGAGGAGATAACCGTTTTTGCAGTCCTCCTTCTTCAGTCTCTCTTCCACGATTTTGCAGGTGACTTCGTCGGGGACGAGCTGGCCTTTGTCGGTATAGGATTTTGCAAGCAGCCCGATAGGCGTCTCGTTTTTGATGTTTTCTCTGAAAATATCGCCCGTAGAAATATGAGGCATGCCGTAGCGGTCGGAAATTTTCGTCGCCTGCGTGCCTTTGCCCGCGCCGGGAGCGCCGAGTAAAATAATATTCATTTTCAAACTTCTCCCTTCGGTTTGTTTTTTACATCGGGTATTTTTTTCCGCGCCCGGAGCCTTGCGGCCCCGGGGTCGGAGTTTGTTTTCTTACTTCAAAAAGCCCTTGTAATTCTTCATCATCATCTGCGCCTGCAGCTGCTTTTCAAATTCCATGGCCACCGAGACGACGATCAGGATACCCGTCGTAGAGAACACGTTGACGAGGTCCATGGACGCCCACGCGAAGGCGAGGGAAGGAATGAAGGCCACGAGCGAAAGATAGATGGCGCCGAACAGCGTAATGCGGTTGGATATCTTTTTGAGATACGCTTCCGTCGCTTTTCCGGGACGAATGCCCTGAATGAAGCCGCCGTTCTGCTGGATGCTCTTGGAGACGTCCTCGGGGTTAAACTGCATCTGCGCGTAGAAGAACGAGAACGCGAAAATCAAAATGCAGAGAATGAGCGAATAAATGATACGTCCGCCCGCGATCGTCGAGGAACCCGACATCCATTTCGTCCACCAGGTATAGAAACCGGAATTGGGCCAGAACAAGCCCGCAATCATCTGCGGGAAGCTGATGATCGAGAAGGCGAAAATCAGAGGCATGACGCCGCTGCCCGAAATCCTGATGGGAATGACGGACGACTGGCCGCCGTACATTTTTCTGCCCTTGATCTGCTTGGCGTACTGGACGGGAACCTTACGTTCGGAAAGATCGACGAATACGATCGCAAAGAAAATGACCGCGCACACGAGCACGAAAGCCACAAGCTCCCAGATCGCGTCGCCGTTGGTGCTGGGGATCTCTTTGAATTTATTGACGATCGCCGTGCCCGCAGTGGCGAGGATACCCACGAAAATGATCATGGATTGACCGTTGCCCACGCCGTAGTCGGTGATTCGTTCACCCAGCCACATGACGAGGAGCGCGCCCGAGGTATAGACCACGGTCATGAAAAGCCCCGCCAGCCACGTCTGGTCGAAAAAGAGCTGCGTCTTGATGGAACCGCTGGAGCCGGCAAAGTTGACGATGATACCGATGGATTGGATAACCGCCAGAAGGATAGTGAGATATCTCGTATATTGAGAAATCTTTTTCTGTCCCTCTTCGCCCTGCTTGGAGAGCCTTTCGAGCGGGGGAATACCCACGCAGAGAAGCTGCATGATAATGGAAGCGTTGATGTAAGGCCCGATACCCAGGGCAAACAGCGTACCGTTGGCAAGCGAGCCGCCCGTGATGCTGTTCATCAGATTGAGGAAATCGTTTCCTTTAATGCTGTCCTCAAACGTCGATCTTGCCAACCCGGGCACAGGGATATAGCAGCCGATACGGAAGACCAGCAGCAGAAGCAGCATCATCCATACCTTACGCCGGATATCTTTGACTTTGAAAGCATTGATTAATGTCTGTAACATTTTTTTCTCCGATATTGGGTTTTTGATTGAGTGAAAATCACTCAAAGAGACCCGCGTAAACCATACGCGGCTTTAAGGAGAAATAAACGCGAACTACGGAAAACCGCCTTAACGCAAGGCAATCTTCCGTGTTTCCTGTTTATTAAAGGGTCTCTGCGGTACCCTTCGCCGCTTCGATCGCCTCTTTGGCGGAGGCGGAGAATTTCGCCGCTTTTACGGTGAGCGAAACCTTGAGTTCGCCGTCGCCCAAAACTTTGAGTCCGCAGTTGTTCTTGACGTCTTTCGCAAGTCCGTTTTCCATAACGAAGCCGTAATCGACCACCGTTCCCTCGGGCAGATCCGCCAGCTGGGAAAGATTGACGATAACGTATTCCTTTTTGCCGTTATGGTTGAACCCTTTCTTGGGTACGCGCCGCGCGATGGGCATCTGTCCGCCTTCGAAGCCGGGACGAACGCCGCCGCCCGAACGGGCCCACTGTCCTTTATGGCCCTTGCCCGAAGTTTTGCCCAGCCCCGAACCGATACCGCGGCCGAGCCTCTTCGCAGGCCTTGTTGCTCCCTCTGCGGGAGAAAGAGTATCTATTCTCATGATAAAGCTCCTTAGATGTTTTCTACTTTGACGAGATGCTTCACCTTGGCGATCATCCCCTGGATTGCGGGCGTGTCCTCGAGTTCCCTGGAAGAACGGATCTTCTTGAGACCGAGCGCCGCCACGGTGCCTTTCACCGCCGCGACTTCCCCGATCGTGCTCTTGACGAGCGTTACTTTTATTTTAGCCATGTTTCAGTCCCTCCGAATAAATCAGCCCAGGATCTCTTCCACGGTCTTGCCGCGGAGAGCCGCCACTTCTTCCACCGTCTTAAGCTCCGCAAGGCCGGCCACGGCCGCCTTGACGCAGTTGCCGGGGTTTTGGGTGCCGTGGGATTTCGTACGGATGTTTTTGATCCCGACGGCTTCCATCACCGCACGGACGGGGCCGCCCGCGATCACGCCGGTACCTTCCGCAGCGGGCATCATCAGCACCGCGCCGCGGCCGAAACGACCGAGCACCTGGTGGGGAATGGTGTTATCGACCACCGCGACGGAGATCATGTTCTTTTTCGCCCTCAGGGTAGCTTTTTCGATGGCTTCGGGGACCTCTTTCGCCTTGCCCGTGCCGACGCCGATCTTGCCCGCGCCGTCGCCGACGATGACGAGCGCCGCAAAACGCATATTTTTGCCGCCCTTCACCGTTTTGGAAACGCGGTTTACCTCGATCAGCTTCTTGATGAGTCCGTCATCCTCCGCCTGTCTTCTCTGAGGTCTTCTGTTTTCTCTTTTTTCGTCTGCCATTGTCGTTTCTCCTATCAGAATTTAAGTCCGGCTTCTCTGGCGCCGTCTGCGACCGCCTTCACACGTCCCGTGTAAAGATAGCCGCCTCTGTCGAATACAACCGCCTCGACGCCCTTCGCCAGCGCTCTTTCCGCGGCTACGGCGCCGACCACTTTGGCAGCGTCGGTTTTGCTAAGGCCCGCGATCTTTTCCTTGACCGCCTTTTCCATCGTGGAAGCAGCCGCCAGGGTTACGCCGCCTTTCGCATCGCCCGCTCTGTCGTCGATCACCTGTACGTAGATGTGATTGAGACTTCTGTAAACGTTCATCCGGGGCGTTTCCGCCGTTCCCGTAATCGTTTTTCTTACACGCGCATGACGTCTTTGTCTGACTGTGTTTTTATCAATTTTGGAAATCATATTAACGCTCCTTATTTCTTGCTCTTACCGGAGGTCTTGCCTTCCTTATGCTCCACGTACTCGCCCTTGTAGCGGATACCGTAGCCGTGATAAGGCTCGGGCACTCTGACCTTTCTGATGTTGGCAGCCGTCTGTCCGACAAGCTCCTTGCTGATGCCGGAAACGGCAATTTCGGTAAGGGAAGGACATTCGAATTTGATGCCTTCGGGGGCAAGGATCTCTACGGGATGGGAAAAGCCGACGTTGAGCACCAGCTTGCTGCCCTGCACCTGCGCCTTCCAGCCTACGCCCTTGACTTCCAGGCTCTTTACGAAGCCGTCCGTGACGCCCTTCACCATGCCGGCGAGCAACGCCCTGTAAAGGCCGTGCTTCGCGTTGGTGTCGGTGCTGTCGTCCAGCGTTTTAAGGACGATGTTGCCCTCTTCCGTCACGATGTCCAGATTGCCGACGACCTCGCGAGAAAGGGTGCCCTTGGGGCCCTTGACCGTGACGACGCCGTCTTTGAATTCCATTGTTACGCCTGCGGGAACCGCGATGGGCATTTTACCTATTCTTGACATAGTTTTGCTCCCTCCCGATTACCAGATATAGCAAAGGACTTCCCCGCCAACGTTGGCGGCCTTTGCCTGCTTGCCCGTAAGGATACCTTTGTTGGTGGAGAGGATCACCGTCCCCAGTCCGCCGAGCACCTTGGGCATATTTTCCACGCCCGAATACGCGCGAAGTCCCGGCTTGGACGCCCGCGTAAGGCCGTTGATAACCGATTTTTTGTCGCTGTATTTCAGCACGATAGAGATTTTGCCGTTGTAGCCGTCCTCTACGATCTTCACGTCCTTTACGTAACCTTCGCTTAAAAGAATGTCGGCGATCGCCTTTTTCATATTGGACGCGGGAATCTCCACCGTCTCCTTATGGGCGGTGATCGCGTTTCTGATTCTTGTAAGCATATCTGCGATAGGATCTGTCATGTTTATCTCCTCCTATTACCAGCTCGACTTCTTAACGCCGGGGATCTCTCCCTTATACGCAAGGTTTCTGAAGCAGATACGGCAAACGCCGTACTTTCTCAAAACCGCGTGGGGTCTTCCGCAGATACTGCATCTGGTGTAGGCTCTGGTGGAATACTTGGGCGTCTTCTGCTGTTTATTGATCATTGACTTTTTTGCCATGTTCGTTTCTCCTTACTTCTTGAAAGGCATGCCGAGCGCGCGGAGCAGCTCTCTCGCCTCTTCGTCCGTGTTCGCCGTGGTGACGATGCAGATGTCCATACCTCTGATCTTCTCCACCTGATCGTAGGTGATTTCGGGGAAGACCAGCTGTTCCTTGATGCCTACGGAATAGTTTCCGCGGCCGTCGAACGCCTTGTCGGACACGCCCTTGAAGTCTCTCATACGGGGAAGCGCGATGGAGATGAACTTATCGTAGAAGTTGAACATTCTCTCGCCCCTCAAGGTCACCTTGATGCCGATCGTCTGTCCCTCTCTCACTTTGAAGTTGGCGACGGATTTCTTCGCCTTCGTCATGACGGGCTTCTGGCCCGAAATGAGTTTGATTTCGTTTTCCGTCGTCTGCATCGACTTCGCGTTGTCTTTGATGTCGCCGAGTCCCGTGTTGATTACGATTTTAACGAGCCTGGGGCACTGCATCACGGAAGTGTAGCCGAACTTTTTCATGAGGAAAGGTACAACTTCTTTCTCGTACTTTTCTTTTACTCTGTTTTTATATACTTTTTCTGCCATGTTCTTCTACCTCGTTACTCGTTTTCCGCAGGCGTCGTTTCGGTCGTCGCGGGCGTCTCGGGAGCTTTCGGCTCGGCGGGTTTCGCCGCGCGCTTTCTCGTCCTCTTCTTGGGCGCCTCGGTCTCGGCCGCGGCGGCTGCCTTGGCGCTCTTCTTGGAGTACGCCTTATCGAGCGTCGCGCCGCACTTCGCGCAGACGCGCACTTTCTTGCCGTCCGCAACGCCGTGCTTTACCCTCGTCGCCTTGTCGCAGGCCGGGCAGACTACCATGACGTTGGAAGCGTCGATGGGGCCGGGGATTTCGACGATCTTGCTCGTATCGTTTGCCTTTCTCGCCTTCTGATGCTTCTTCTGGACGCGGACGCCCTCGACGGTCACCGTATTCGCTTTGGGGGAGGTGGCAATTACTTTTCCCTGTTTGCCTTTATCTTTACCGACAATAACAAGTACGTTATCATTTAATTTTACGTTCATTGTTTCTTCCTCCTCACGATTACAGCACTTCGGGAGCAAGGGAGATAATCTTCATGTAGTCCTTATCTCTCAATTCTCTCGCGATCGGCCCAAAAATACGGGTGCCTTTCGGCTGCTTCTGGTTATCGATGATCACGGCCGCGTTATCGTCGAATTTGACAAACGTGCCGTCCGTTCTTCTGATGCCTTTGGCGCTTCTCACAATGACCGCCTTGACGACGTCGCCTTTCTTCACCGCGCCGCCGGGCGTAGCCGACTTTACGGAAGCTACGATCACGTCGCCGATATTGCCTGTTCTACGGAAGGAGCCGCCCAATACTCTGATGCACATAAGCTCTTTCGCGCCCGAGTTGTCGGCCGCTTTAAGCCTTGTCTGAGGTTGTATCATAACTCTTTACTCTCCTTGAAAATTACTTAGCCTTCTCGACGATTTCGGCAACTCTCCAGTTTTTGTCCTTGCTGAGCTTTCTCGTCTCGACGATTCTCACCTTGTCGCCCACGCCGCACGCGTTTTCTTCGTCGTGCGCTTTGAGGCGCTTGGTTTTTGTCACTGTCTTTTTATAAAGGGGGTGCTTGCTTCTGTCGCTGATCTCCACGACCACCGTCTTATCCATTTTATCGGATACCACAAGCCCGATTCTTTCTTTTCTCAAATTTCTTTCCATGATCGCATTCCTCCGCTTTACGCCTTAAGCTCTCTCGCACGGATCTCAGTGTTGACGCGCGCGATATCTTTCTTGCAGGTTCTGATGGAAACGGGGTTTTCCAGCTGACCGGATGCCAAACGGAAACGAAGGTTGAAAAGCTCGCTCTTGAGCTCCGCAAGCTTTGCGGTAAGCTCGGCGCTGGTCATCTCTTTTACTTCTTTAGCTTTCATTACTGTTCACCGCCTTCAGCCGGCTCGGCAGCAACCGGAGCGGCTTCTTTCTTGACAAACTTGCACTTTACGGGAAGCTTGTGTCCCGCAAGTCTCATGGCCTCTCTCGCGTCCGCTTCGCTGACGCCCGACATTTCGAACATCACTCTGCCGGGTTTCACGACGGCCACCCAATATTCCACGTTACCTTTACCGGAACCCATACGGGCTTCCGCAGGGTGCTTCGTGATAGGCTTATGAGGGAAAATATCGATCCATACCTTTCCGCCGCGCTTGATGAATCTCGTCATCGCGATACGGGCGGCTTCGATCTGATTGGATTTGATCCAGCCGCATTCTTCCGCGACAAGACCGTATTCGCCGTAGGCGATCGTATTGCCCTTATGCGCAGCGCCGGTCATTCTTCCCTTATGCTGCTTTCTTCTTTTCACTCTTTTAGGAATTAACATTACTGCTCTCCTCCTTCCGCTGCGGGAGCGGGCCTTTTCGCGCTCTTGAGCACTTCGCCGCGATAGATCCAGCATTTAACGCCGATCATACCGAACGTGGTGTGCGCTTCCGCGAAGCCGTAATCGATGTCCGCGCGAAGCGTCTGAAGAGGAATGGACCCCTCGTGATACTGCTCGCATCTTGCGATTTCGGCGCCGTCGAGACGGCCGCTGACCATCATTTTGATGCCCTTGACGCCTGCGCGCATGGAGCGGCCGATCGCCTGCTTCATCGAACGTCTGAAGGACATACGCTTCTCGAGCTGAGCCGCGACCCCTTCCGCCACGAGCTGCGCGTCGCAGTCGGGCTTTCTCACTTCCGTGATATTGATGCTGATCGCTTTGCCGCACGTAAGCTTTCCCAGATCCTTTTTGATCGTCTCCACTTCCGAGCCCGCTTTGCCGATGATGACGCCGGGACGCGCGGTGTAGATGGTGACGACGATTCTCGAAGCTGCACGCTCGATCAGAATTTTGCTGATCGCCGCGGCATAGTACTTCTTTTTGAGGAACGTACGGATCGTGTTGTCTTCTTTCAGGTATTTGGAGAATTCTTTCTTATCGGCATACCACTGCGTGTTCCAACCGTTAATAACTCCGACTCTCAAACCATGAGGATTAACTTTCTGTCCCATTATAATTCTCCTTCCAACTTTTTAACGTCGAGAATGACGGTGATATGGCTCGTTCTCTTTAAGATCGCGTGGCCCCTGCCCTTGGACACGGGCTGCATACGCTTGAGCATCTGTCCGCCGTCGGCAAAACATTCCGCTACGACGAGATCCGCTTTGTCCATGCCCTGGTTGTGCTCGGCGTTGGCGGCCGCGGACATCAACACCTTCTTCACCGCGAGCGCGCTTCCGTTGGTGCTGTAATCGAGGATCGCCTTCGCTTCCTGATAGCTTTTCCCTCTGATCAGGGCAAGGACCGTCCTTACCTTGTAAGGGGAAACTCTGACGTATTTAGCGACTGCATAAGGGCGTTTTTCTCTGTTTTCCTCCACCCTTTTCGTCTTTTTATTCATGTTCGTTGCCATTTTTTCGTCTCCTTATTTACCGGGCTGGGTCGTCTTTGCGGCATGGCCGTGGAACGTTCTCGTGGGCGCAAACTCGCCGAGCTTGCAGCCGATCATGTCCTCGGTAATATATACGGGCACGTGCTTGCGTCCGTCATATACCGCGATGGTATGACCGACCATATCGGGGAATATTGTGGATGCTCTCGACCAGGTCTTGATGACCTTCTTTTCGTTCACGGCGTTCATCGCCTGAATTCTGCTCAAGAGCTTGGCTTCGACATAAGGTCCTTTCTTAACGCTTCTTGACATTTTTTATTCCCTCCGATTAGTTGATTCTCTTGAGAATGAACTTATTGGTTGCATTCTTCTTCTTTCTCGTCTTATAGCCGAGAGCGGGCTTGCCCCAAGGAGTTTCGGGACCCGCATGGCCCACGGGCGCTTTGCCTTCGCCGCCGCCGTGAGGGTGATCCACAGGGTTCATGACCGCGCCTCTCACTTCGGGACGCTGGCCGAGATATCTCGCTTTGCCCGCTTTGCCGAGGGAAAGGATTTCGTGCTCGACATTGCCGACCTGGCCGATCGTCGCGCGGCAGCGCTGAAGCACAAGCCTCATTTCGCCGCTGGGCATTCTCAACGTGACGTATTTGCCTTCCATAGCCATGATCTGCGCGGACATACCCGCGCTTCTGGCGATCTGTCCGCCCTTGCCCGGGGTCAGCTCGATGTTGTGCACCATGGTACCTACGGGAATATTTTCAAGGGGAAGCGCATTGCCGACCTTGATATCCGCGGCGGGGCCGCTCATGAGCTTGTCGCCCACGTTGAGGCCGACGGGCGCGAGAATATACGTCTTTACACCGTCCGCGTACGCGAGGAGCGCGATGTTGGCGCTTCTGTTGGGATCGTATTGAATGCTCTTTACCGTCGCGGGGATACCGTCTTTCGCGCGCTTGAAGTCGATGATGCGGTATTTGGTACGGTTGCCGCCGCCGATGTGACGGCAGGTGATTTTGCCCTGGTTGTTGCGGCCGCCGCTGTGACGCTGGTCGTGCAGCAAGGATTTTTCGGGCTTATCTCCCGTCAGCTCCGTATAGGCGGACGTTACCGCGAAACGACGGCCGGAAGAAGTCGGTTTATATGTTTTGACTGCCATTTTTCTGCCTCCTCTGATTACGACAACGAGTCGAAGAATTCGATGGGCTTGCTGTCCTCTTTCAAGGTGACGACCGCTTTTTTACGATCGGGCGTGTAGCCCTCGTTTCTGCCCATTCTCTTGAGTTTGCCCTTGCGGGTAAGGGTGTTTACGCTTGCGACCTTGACGCCGAACAGCTTTTCGACCGCCGCTTTGATCTCGGTTTTGTTTGCGTCCTTCTTCACGATAAACGTGTATCTCTTGGACGCGATCCCGTCGTATCCCTTCTCGGTGAGGACGGGCTGTAAAATGATGTCTTCGGCAAACATTATGCGTAAACCTCCTGGAATTTCTCGACAGCAGCCTTGGTCATAACGATCTTATTGTTCTTTACGACTTCGTAGGTGCTGAGCTGTGCAAGCGGCAGGGTCTCCAGCTTGGGAAGGTTGGCCGCCGCGCGGATGACGTTGATGTCGTCGTTGTCCATTACGACCAGCGCAGTCTTGTCCAGATTGAGCGCTTTCTTGAACGCCGCCATTTCTTTGGTTTTGGGTTCGGAAACCTTCAATTCGTCGATGACGATAAACTCTCCGTCCGCCACTTTCTTGGAAAGCGCGGAAAGCAACGCCAGCCTTTTCGCCGTCGCGTTCATCTTTTTGGAGAAGTCGCGGGATTTAGGAGCGAACACGACGCCGCCCTTGATCCACTGCGGAGCCCTGATCGAACCCTGACGCGCGCGGCCCGTGCCCTTCTGTCTCCACGGCTTCGCGCCGCCGCCGCGGACTTCCGTCCTCGTGAGGGTGGATTTCGTGCCCTGTCTCTCATTGGCGAGGCGGGTAACCACCGCCTGATGAATCAAAGACTCCTTATATTCGACGCCGAACACGCTGTCGTTAAGCTCCATCGTGCCGACCTGAGAGCCGCTCATATTATATACTTTAATATCGGTCATGTCTTTCACTCTCCTTATTTGCTCTTAACGCTGTCCGACACGGTGACGATACTGCCCCTCGGGCCGGGAACGGCGCCCTTGATGAGAAGTACGTTTCTGCCCGCATCTACCTTCACCACTTCGAGGTTTTGAACGGTGACGTTATCGACGCCGTACTGACCGGCGAGATGCTTGTGCTTGAATACTCTCGAGGGAGCGCTGATGGAACCCATGGAACCGGGTTCTCTGTGCACGGGGCCTACGCCGTGGGTCTCTTTCAGACGCTGCTGATTCCATCTCTTGATGACGCCCGTGAAGCCGTGGCCCTTGCTGACGCCCGAAACATCTACTTTGTCGCCCGCGGCAAATACGTCGGCTTTGACTTCCGCGCCCACCGCAAAGGTTTCCGCGTTTGCCACGCGCACTTCCTTCAACACCTTATGGGGCTTGACGCCTGCCTTTTTGAACTGTCCCAGCTCGGGTTTGGTAAGCGCCTTTTCGCTGGTTTCGATGAAGCCCAGCTTCAACGCGGAATATCCGTCGTTGGCTACCGTCTTCACCTGCACTACGGGACAGGGACCCGCTTCCACTACCGTTACGGGAATCATGATCCCGTTTTCAGCAAAGATCTGGGTCATGCCGACTTTGCGTCCGATGATTGCTTTATTCATTGATAAAGTTCACTCCTTAAAAATTTATTTTCGAATACCTTTGGAAAAGTATTTCTCGGCGAAATAGTTTTCTTAAATCAGAGCTTGATCTTGATGTCCACGCCTGCGGGGAGGTGAATGGAATCGAGAAGCTTCGCGTTGGGAGAGTAGATGTCGATGATCCGCTTATACGTCCTCATTTCGAACTGCTCGCGGGAATCCTTGTATTTGTGCGGGGAACGCAGGATCGTGACGATCTCTCTTTCCGTAGGAAGGGGAATAGGCCCCGAGATCTTCGCGCCGCTCTTTTTCATCGTTTCCACGATGCGGCTCGCCGCTTCGTCCACCAGCTCGTGATCGTACGCTGCCAACTTGATTCTGATTTTCTGAACTGCCATTTTGGTTTCTCCTTTTACCGTTTATACTAACATTTTATTTCGCTGTATCAACACATCCGTGTGTATCGGGGTTTTGCGCAAAATAAAAACACTCTTTTTTACCGAGCGTTTAACGCAAAGCCTCGGTTAGTCGCAGGAATCGGGTTCCCACTTTTGTCAACGGAAATTATCTGCCGCGGCGGCTTTCTGCCGCAGATTTACAGTAACTTCCCGTCTCAACCCATACAACACATATTTACACAGCTTAATTATAATACCAAATCGTCAACCTCTGTGTCAAGCGTTTGGACATACTTTTTTTGGTTTTTTTCGTTTTTTTTCCCGATCGGGGAATATTTCGCTCCTTTCCCGCATAGAAAAAAGGGCTTTACCCTTTCGGTTATTGCCCTTTTTCCCTTTCCCTATACATTATTATATATCCTTTCGGGTACGCGAAAAGGTTTTTCCGTAAAAACCCCGTAAAAATTATTGCTCTTCCTCGTATTCGGCATTGTTTATATAATCGACGTTGAAAAATTCGCCCAACGTAATACCGATTGCGTCACATAACAGTTTTATAGTTTGCAGGCGCGGACAACCCGAAGTCCTTTTCAGTATTCCGTACATAGTGGTAGGTGTAATTCCCGCGCGCATACTCCACTTGGGAATTGCGATCTTATGTTCCACGGCCAAATCACTTATTCTTTTTATAATCGCTTCGCTCAATTTCACAACACTTCTTTCCTTGTCTTATATTTTTATCTTAATTATAAGTTAAATTTTCTTTTTTGTCGTGCGTTTAGTAAGATAAAATTATATGTCCGATTTTATTATCTGCAAAAATTATTTTAATATATTATCTAAAATAATGAAATTTGTTTGACTTTTCATTTTGTATATGATAATATATAAATAAATGGAGAGGATATAAAATTTTTTGTTCTACTTCGTATTTAGCAAAAACAGGCCGCCGTCAAGTTTTTGACAGCGGCCTGTTTTTTATCCGATTGCAGCGATTATACCGAGATAAACACCTCGTCGCCGTCGTCCGCGCTATAAAGCCGCACAAGCGGGAACTTGCCGTAACGGCGGCGATATTTTTTCAACGCTTTGGCCATTTCCGCGCCCGTGGCGACGATCGAGCGCTTCTCTTCCGCCGTGAAGGAAATTTCTCGTTTTTGCCCGTCCCTGTCCGTGCGGATGGCCGCTTTCAATACCAGCTTCACGAGAAGGGTACTAAGGGGCAGAAAAAACACAAATTTTCTTCCGTTGCTTCTGATACGGATTTTCATTCCACCCACACTTCCACTTGATCGCCGTCCGCGCTTTGCACTTCCACGAGTTTTCCCGTAACGCCGAGGGAAATCAGCGTGAGAATCTGGTTGAAATCCAGCGACCTCGCCCAATTGCCCCCCTTATCCCCGCCGCCGCCCAGCTTGCTCATCAGCGCCTCGTTGGATACGGCGATTTCGATCAGCTTGACGGGCAGGTTGACATCTACCTTGTCGCCGTCCGTACTGCGGACGCGGACGCGCAGAAGCATTTTATCGGTGTCGGGATTTTCCGCCGCAAGCTTGGTGACGGGTTCGCTGCCGTCGTCGAGCAGCTCGTCCACGCTGACGCCGAACGCCCGCGCAAGCGGCTTCAAAAGCGTGATGTCGGGATAGGAAACGTCGTTTTCCCATTTGGAAACCGCCTGCGGCGTTACGCTGCATATTTCCGCCAGCGTTTCCTGTGTAATACCTTTCTCTTTGCGATAGCCCGCGATGTTTTGTCCGATCGTTTTCATAAAAATTCTCCTTATGGGTTTCTTGTCTCCATTATACCCTTTCCGCAGGCAAAAATCCACCGACTATCGGTTGATTCGGTCCCCGTTTTCCCAACTATCCGTTGAGAAATAACTCAACCGTCGGTTGTTTTTTCCTCACCCCCGTCAAATATGCGGTTCAAAGAGCATTTTTCCGAGCTTTTCCGCGATTCAGATATGCAAATCGGAAAACACTTTTCCGAGCTTTTCCGCAACGACGAGCTCCGCCCCCGCATCCGCCTGCGTAGGCGTTTTATTGATTACGACGAGGTGCCTGCCCCGAAAATAACGCAGCAATCCCGCGGCGGGATATACCACCAGCGAAGTGCCTCCCACGATCAGCGTATCCGCCGAAGCGATTGCGTTTACCGCACCCGTCACCACGCCGTCGTCCAGCATTTCGCCGTAGAGCACCACGTCGGGCTTTACCACTCCCCCGCACGCGCAGAAAGGCACGCCGTCCGTCTCGATGATCTCTGCCATGGTATGCGCTTTTCCGCATTTTGCGCAATAATTGCGCCACACGCTGCCGTGAAGCTCGAATACGTTTTTACTGCCCGCCTTTTGGTGGAGGCCGTCGATGTTCTGCGTAATCACTGCCTTCAGCTTCTTTTCCTTTTCCAGCTTCGCTAAAGCCAGATGGCAGGCGTTGGGGGTTGCGGCGGGAAAAAGCATCTTTCTTTTATAAAAACGGTAAAACTCCGCCGTATTTTCGAGGAAAAATTTGTGAGAGATAATCGTTTCGGGAGGATAGGCGTATTCCTCGTTATACAGGCCGTCCTGCGAACGGAAATCGGGTATGCCGCTCTCCGTGCTGACGCCCGCGCCTCCGAAAAACACCGCGTTCCCCTCGTCGATAATCTCTTTCAGCTTCCCGAGCTTTTCTTCATAAGCGTTCATTTTTTCTCTCCGCTTTCCGCTGAAAAGATAAGGGCGCGGAAAATTTCCGCGCCGCAGTTTCGTTTCAGTCAGCCAGCCCTTCGTTGAGCTTGGCCAGCAGCTTGTCGAGATCCTCGCCGTGGACGGCCACCGCCTCGGCTACCGTTTCGCCGTGCGCCATCGCGCAGCCGAAACAATGCATGCCCGCCTCCATGAGGATATCGGGTGCGTTGGGGTTGAGTTGCAGACATTCGGCAATTAAAGTATCCGCCGTTATTTTAGCCATCGGAATATTCTCCTTTTGTTTTTCTTACCTTATTATTTTAACACATTCCGCGCAAAAATACAAGGCCCGAGGATATCTTTTTTTAATTTTTACGCAAATTTCATTCTTTTTTCTATAATTGAACCGCGGTTACTTTTTATCAACATTTTAACAAAAAACAATGTAATAAACAAACAAAAAACCTTTGTTTTCGCTTTTGTTTGACATATTTTGCGCTCTATGATAGAATAAATATGTTTGGTATAAACATTAATCGGAAAACCGATTTTGAAAATTTTTGACGCTTAAAAACGGGAGGATTTATGAGCAGACTGAGTATCATTACCCAAAACAAGGCGCAGGCCACCGTCGAGGAGCTTTACAAGGACGTGGAACGCCGTATCAGCGCAAGCCCCTCGGGACTTTGCCCCGTGGATATGGCATCTTCTTTTTTGAAGATGTGCCACGCGCAGTCCTGCGGCAAATGCGTGCCCTGCCGCATAGGCCTGGGACAGCTGGAAAAGCTTCTGGACGACGTTCTCGACGGCAACGCGACCCTCGACACCATCGACCTGATCGAAAAGACGGCCGAAAGCATTTATTTTTCGGCGGACTGCGCAATCGGCTATGAGGCCGCGAATATGGTTCTCAAGGGCATCCGCGGCTTCCGCGACGACTTCGTGGAGCATATCGAACACGGACGCTGCAAATGCGCGCTCAACCAGCCCGTCCCCTGCGTGGCGCAGTGCCCCGCGGGCGTGGATATCCCCGGCTATATCTCCCTCGTCGAAGCGGGCAGAAACGCCGACGCCGTCAGGCTTATCCGCAAGGACAACCCCCTGCCCGCCGTTTGCGGACTCATCTGCGAGCACCCCTGCGAGGTCCGCTGCCGCCGCAGTATGATGGACGCTTCCATCAATATCCGCGGCCTCAAGCGGTTTGCCGTGGAGCACGCGGGCAGCGTGCCCGTACCCAAGCCCCTGCCCCCCACGGGCAAAAAGGTAGCCGTCATCGGCGGCGGCCCCGGAGGTATTTCCGCGGCGTATTATCTCGCGCTGATGGGTCACTCCGTCACGCTGTTCGAGGCCAAGAAAAAGCTGGGCGGCATGCTCCGTTACGGAATCCCCAGCTACCGTCTGCCGAGAGAAATCCTCGACCAGGAGATCGCCGACCTCGTCTCCGCGGGGATTACCGTCAAAACCGAGACGCCCGTGGGAGACAATCCCAGCATTCTCGACCTCAAAAAGGAATACGACGCGGTATATATAGCCATCGGCGCGCAGACGGATAAAAAGATCGGCATCGAGGGCGAGGACGCAAAGGGCGTGCTTTCCGCCGTCGAAATGCTGCGCGGCATCGGCGACGACGAAACGCCCGATTTCAAGGGCAAGGATATCGTCGTCATCGGCGGCGGCAACGTCGCCATGGACGTGGCGCGCTCCTCCATACGCCTCGGCGCGAAGCGAGTGCGTATCGTTTACAGGCGCCGTCAGGTGGATATGACCGCCATGCGCGAAGAAGTGGAGGGCGCCGTCGAGGAGGGCTGCGAAGTGCTGGAGCTTCAGTCCCCCCTGCGTATCGAAAAGGACAAGGACGGCAACGCCGTCGCGCTTTGGGTGAAACCGCAGATCATCGGCGCCTACGACCGCGGCAGACCCAAGCCCTGTAATTCGGAAAAGCCCGAGGAACGCCTCGCCTGCGACAGAGTGCTGGTGGCAATCGGCCAGGGTATCGAATCGCACGATTTCGAAAAGCACGGCATTCCCGTCAGACGCGGCGTTATCGACGCGCTGAACTGGAGCGGGATTAAAGACATTCCCGGCGTATTTGCGGGCGGCGACTGCGTCACGGGCCCCGCCACCGTTATCCGCGCCATCGCGGCGGGCAAGGTCGCGGCGGCGAACATCGACGAATATCTCGGCTTCCGTCACGAGCTTAACGTAGAAGTAGAAATCCCGCCCATCCGCCTGGACGACCGCTGTTCCTGCGGGCGCGTGAATATGAAGGAGCGCAACGCTTCCGAGCGCAGAAAGGATTTCAAGCTGATGGAATGCGGCATGAGCGAGGAAGAAGCCCTGCAGGAATCCAGGCGGTGCCTGCGGTGCGATCACTTCGGATACGGTATCTTCAAAGGAGGCAGAGTAGAAAAATGGTAAATTTAAAGGTCAACAATATCCCCGTCGCCGTCGAAGAAGGCACCACCATTCTGGGTGCGGCGGCCAAAGCGGGCGTTTCTATCCCCACCCTCTGTTTTCTCAAGGAAATCAACGAGATCGGCGCCTGCCGCGTCTGCGTCGTGGAGATCAAGGGCAAGGAAAAGCTGGTCACCGCGTGCAACAACGTCGTCAAGGAAGGCATGGAGATTTATACCAACAGCCCCAAGGTACGCAACACGCGCAAGATTAACGTGGAGCTGATTCTCTCCCAGCACGACGCGCACTGCGCCACCTGTGTGCGCAGCCGCAACTGCTCCTTACAAAACCTCGCCAATGATCTCGACATCATCGACCAGCGTTTCGAAAAGAATTTCGTCAAGGCAAACTGGCCGAAAAATTTCCCCTTGATCCGCGACGCAAACAAGTGCATCAAGTGCATGAGGTGCGTACAAGTATGCGACAAGATACAGGATATGCATGTCTGGGACGTGACGAATACGGGCTCCCGCACGACGGTGGACGTATCCCGCGGCCGCGTCATCAAGGAGACGGACTGCGCGCTCTGCGGACAGTGTATTACCCATTGTCCCACCGGCGCCCTGCGCGAGAGGGACGATACGGATAAGGTTTTGGACGCGCTCGCCGATCCCGAAAAGATCACCGTGGTGCAGATTGCGCCCGCCGTGCGCGCCGCATGGGGCGAGAGCTTCGGCCTTTCCCGCGAATTTGCCACCACCAAACGCCTCGTTTCGGCGCTCCGCCGCATGGGCATAAACTACATTTTCGATACGAATTTCTCCGCCGACCTCACCATCATGGAGGAAGGAAGCGAATTTTTGAAGCGTCTGCCCGAAATCAAGCAATCGGGGCTTCCCATGTTCACCTCCTGCTGCCCGGGCTGGGTGCGCTTTATCAAATCGCAGTATCCGAAATACGTTTCCCGCCTCTCTACGGCAAAATCGCCCCAGCAGATGTTCGGCGCCATCGCCAAAAGCTATTACGCCGATCTTTTGGGCGTAGATCCCAATAAGATTTTCTGTATCTCCGTCATGCCCTGCCTGGCGAAAAAGCACGAATGCGCGCTGGAGAACATGAACGACGCGGGCGCGGGACAGGACGTGGACGTCGTACTCACCACCCGCGAAGTAGATCGTCTCATCCGCGCGGAGCATATCATTCCGCAGGACCTCAAGGAAGAAGAATTTGACACACCTCTCGGCGCGGGCACGGGCGCGGCCGTCATTTTCGGCACGACGGGCGGCGTCATGGAAGCGGCGCTCCGCTCCGCCTATTATCTGGTGACGGGGAAAAACCCCGATCCCGACGCTTTCTACGCCGTGCGCGGCATGGAGGGCTGGAAGGAAGCGAAATTCGACGTCGCGGGAACGGAGATCAGCGTGGCGGTCGCCCACGGCCTCGGCAATACGCGCAGGCTGATGGAAGCGATCGAACGCGGCGACGTGCATTACGACTTCGTCGAAATCATGGCATGTCCGGGCGGTTGCGCGGGCGGCGGCGGTCAGCCCATTCACGAGGGCAAGGAATCCGCCGAGGAACGCGGAGAGAACCTGCGGAAGCTGGATAGAGAAAACGCCCTGCGTTTCTCTCACGAAAATCCTTCCGTCATCAAGTGCTACGAAAACTATCTGCAAAAGCCCCTTTCGCACCGCGCGCACGAGTTACTGCATACCGAACACAAAGCGTGGCTGATGCCCGACGAACCGCAGGAGTAAGAGTTTGAAAAATTGACTGCGGCCGCCTTTTTTAATCAAATAATGCGTAAGGGCTTACGGGTTCTTCCGTAAGCCCTTTATTTTATCGAAAATCATCATAAGCCCTTCAAGCCGCCCCGTCATGCATTTCGATATTTTCATCTGCGTCGATAGCTGTATTTTGCGCGCCTCGCGCCTGCGGCTTCAGCATTTTCCGTCAATTAATCTTTACTGAAAAGAACGCAGAGAAGCTGAAAGCTTCCGAATTTGGTTTCATTCCGTCTGCGCAGCTACTATGGTAACCGTGCAAACCAAAACAGCGGCGTCTTCAAATTTATGTCCGTTTTCGACGCGCAGCACAATCTGTGCGGTGCCTTCTTTGATTTTTGTACGGTCGATATGGACGACAAAGGCTACGGCATTAGTACTCATATGTGCATTGGTGACAGACACGGACAACGCCTCGTCGGGAATGACGTTTTTATTAAGTGAAAACGCTTTCTCGTCGTGTGCAGAAAAAAATCCGCCCGACTGTGAAGGAGCCTGGGAAACGTCCGCAGTCAATTCACCGTCGTCCCACGAAGGGAAATAATCCTCGGCCGGCTCGGCAAAAATTTCAAATTCGACAGGATTTTCATTATTCCAAGTCAAAAAATTATCCGTCGAAACGTCCTTCCATTTGAGGTTGACAGTGATTTCTACATTTTCAGCCGGCATGGTGAAAGTGTATTTATTTTCTTCCGTGCTGCTTTCGGTGCATTCCTGCCCGTTAAAAAACACCTTTTCAATGGAGACAGCTGCGTATTCCGGCTCAATAATAACATACGCCTCCGTCCCGGCAGTAGCTTGCGTCGTCTGTCCGCCCACGTCGTAATAGTCCGAATCCTCGGCGGTAACCGTATAAACGGTATTGTCAGTCCCGCTGCTACGATCATCGCCGCTCCCATCGCCGCAGGCGACAAAAAACGCTGCCATAGACAACGCCAAAATCGACGTCAAAATGCCTGTGAATTTCTTTTTCATACTTTACCTCCTTACAAAGGTTATTGAAATATTAACCTTTTCCTTACCTATTATTATATCACAACTCTTTATATAATGGCAAGCAAAAAACGAACCTGAAGCTGTTAACTGCTTCAGGTTCGTTTTGGTGCACCTTAAGGAATTCGAATCCCTAGCCTTTGGTTCCGTAGACCAACGCTCTATCCAGTTGAGCTAAAGGTGCATATAAAAAATTATCTTCGTTAAATTGCTATCATAGTATAGTATTTTTTGAAAGATTTGTCAACTGTTTTTCGCCCGTTTTCCCAAGTTTTTACGGCGAAAATAGAAAGCGGCGGCTTTTGCGAAAAACCGCCGCTTTTCGTCTCTTTTACTCTTTGATACTAACCTCCACATTGGGGCAGCAGATCTTATCCAGCAAAGGCATTTTGGGCGCCACGTATTCGCACGCCTGCGTCAATACCTGCTGAACCGCGGGCAGACGATAGGTGGGATACGTTTCGTGCCCCGGGTTGAAATAGAATAATTTTCCTCTCCCCCGCTTGAACACGCATCCGCCGCGCATAACCTCGCCGCCCTTAAACCAGCCGACATATACCAGCTCGTCGGGCGTGGGGATATCGAACGGTTCGCCATACATTTCTTCCTGCGGAATATCGATATATTCGCCGAGTCCCCGCGCGATGGGATGCGCGGGATCGACGCACCAAAGCCTTTCGCGTTCGCCGTCCTCCCGCCATTTCAGCGAGCAGGAGGTACCCAAAAGCTTTTTGAACATCTTCGAATCGTGCGCGGAGTGCAAAAATACCATACCCATGCCGCGCAGCGCCCTGTCGGCCACCTTATTGATCACCTCGTCGGACACGGCAAGATGATACCAATGCCCCCACCAGAACATTACGTCAGTGCCGCCGATAATTTCGTCGGTGAGCCCTTCGGCGCCCTTATCGTCCAGACGGACAAGCGTCACTTCGTGCCCCGCTTTTTTGAGAAAGTCACCGATACATACGCCCATGCCCTCGGGATAGGCCCTTTTCCCCTCCTCCGAATCCATGGAAGCGTTATGCTCGCAGACAACGGTTATCTTCATGCCGATTTCTCCTCTTTATGCGAAATAATAAGGCTTGCCCGTCTTATCCGACTCGTAGATTCCCTCGAGAATCTGCGTGACGACGGCTGCCTGGTCTGCCGTGACATACAGCTTGCCCTTGCCCAGAATCGCGTTGGTAAACGTCGCCGCTTCGAGATCCTCGGGGTTTCCCGCGCCCGCGCCTTCGAAGAAATCCACCGAGCCGCCGTTCAGATCGGGGGTGATCATCACCTGCTTGCCGCCCAGCACGGTATTGATGCGCAGTCCGTCCAGCATATCCGCGCCCGCTTTGTCGCCGCAGATCGTCGTCACCGCTTCGATGGGGTTGGCCATGTTCAAAGCCCAGCTCGATTTGAGATTGATGAGCGCGCCGTTTTTCATGACGACGAACCCGAACGCGCTGTCCTCGGCGGTGAATTTTTCCGTATCCCAATCGCCCCAGGCGTTGCCCGTATTGCGCTGATTGTTCAGTTTATGGAAAGTTTTTCCGACGCAGAACGCGGGCTCGTAATTGTTCATCATAAACAGCGTGAGATCGAGCGCGTGCGTACCGATATCGATGAGCGGCCCGCCGCCCTGTTTTTCCTTGTCGATAAACACGCCCCAGGTAGGCACCGCGCGGCGGCGGATTGCGATCGCTTCGGCATAATAAACGTCCCCGAACATGCCTGCCTCCGCCTGCTGTTTGAGGTAGATGGAATCCTTGCGGTATCTGTTTTGATAACCGATCGTCAAAACCTTGCCCGCCTTGTCGCGCGCGGCGAGCATCTTTTTCGCCTCTTCGTAATTCATCGCCATGGGTTTTTCGCACATGACGTGCTTGCCCGCCTCGAGCGCGGCTACCGTGATTTCGCAGTGCGAGCAGTTGGGCGTCAGAACGAGCACCGCGTCGATACTTTTGTCCTTCAGCAGCTCGCGGTAATCGGTATATACCTTATCCTCGGGTTTGCCGTAATCGGCGCGGGCTTTAACCGCCCTTTCCTCGATCAGATCGCAGAACGCGACCATCTCCGCCGCGGGATTTCTCTTTTCCGCAGGCATGTGCTTGCCGTTGGCGATACCGCCGCAGCCGATAACGCCGATCCTTACTTTGTCCATGTTTCTTTTCTCCTTGTTTTTTATTGCCGCACGGGCCGAAACGCCGCGCCGTTCAGTTTCCCAGCTTCTTCATGTTTTCAAAACTGCGGCTGAGATATTCCTGCTCGCCGCAGGGGAATTTCTCCACCTCTAAAACCGCCCATTCGATGCCTTGCCGCTTTGCCTCCGCGAATACGGCGGGCATACCCACCGCGCCTTCGCCCACGACGGGCTGAGCCGCTTCCCGCGCGTTTTCCTTCGCCGCTTCCTTGATATGCACAAACGCGAGCTTTCCCTCGAGTTCCTTCATTTTTCCGACGGCGTCCAGCCCCGCGACCGTCGCCCAAAATACGTCCAGCTCCGCTTTCAGGCCCGCGACGTCGTCCGTGATTTTTTTGAGATAATCTTTTCCGTTTTCAAACTCGTGCGCGTGGTTATGATAGCCGAACCCCACGCCGCGCGCGTCGAGAAGCGCCTTTGCTTTTTTCGTTTCGGACAAAAACTTTGCGTACTTTTCCGCCGACTCGAATTCCTCCGCTCCCGCCCAGGGAATAAATACGTATTTGATCCCCAAAGCGTCGATATAGGGAAGATTTTCTTCCACCGCCTCGGGACGGATATGCGCCGAAATCCCGACAAGCTTGTATTTTTTCAACAGCTCTTTCATTTCTTCGGGCGTCCTGCCGTAAAAGCCTGCAAACTCCACGCCGTCGTAGCCCGCCTCGGATACCATCTGAAGTATCTTTTCCGCGCCCTCGCGCTCCGCCGTCTCCCTGAGGCTATATAATTGAACTCCGTATTTCATGATTTATGCCCACCACATATTTCCGTTGTTTTCGGTGATAATGCTCTCTTTCACCAGCCTGACCGCCTTTTCCAGCCCTTCCTTCGGGGACATCAGTCCGTCCTCGTGCTCGATCGAGATCGAATCGTCGTAGCCCGCCACCTTCAGCGCGGAGAAGATCTGTTTCCAAAGCCCGATATCGTGCCCGTAACCGAGGGTACGGAACGACCAGGCGCGGCCCGCCGCGTCGGTAAACGATTTGGTGTCCAAAACTCCGTTTTTGCGGATATTATGCTCGATGAGCTGGGTATCCTTCGCATGGAAATAATGAATGGCGTTCGCGGCGCCGAGGTCGCGTATGACCTCGAGAATGTCCATACCCTGCCAGAACAGGTGGGAAGGGTCGATGTTTGCGCCGACCATGTCGCCCGCCGCCGAACGCAGACGGAGCAAGGTTGCGGGATTATAGACGCAGAACCCGGGATGCAATTCGAGCGCGATCTTTTTCACGCCGTTGTCCGCCGCGAATTTCACCGCCTTTTTCCAATAGGGAATAAGCACCTCGTTCCACTGCCATTCCAGCACCCTCGGATAATCGGGCGGCCAGGCGCAGGTTACCCAGGAAGGTTCCTTGGCGTCGGGGTCCGACCCGGGACAGCCCGAAAAGGTGACCAGCCGATCGACGCCGAGCTGCCCAGCCAAAACGCACGCAGCCTCGAAATCGGCCTCGAATTTTTCCGCCGTAGCCTTGTCGGGGTGCACGCAGTTGCCGTGCACCGCAAGTGCGGAAATGCCCATATTGTAGCGTTTGAAGGTGTCCAACAATTCCTCGCGCGCCTTCTTGTCCTTGCTCAAGACAAGCGCGTCGGCATGCGCTTTTCCGGGATAGCCGCCCACCCCGAGTTCGAATTGATCCACGCCCAAAGACGAAAGATATTTCAGGCTTTCGTCCAGGGTGTAATCTCCGAGAATACCGCTTACTACGCTGATTTTCATACTTTAAGTACCCCTTTATATTAGATTTTTTCTTTAATGACGATATTTTCCGCCGCGGAACGCGCCGCCGCTTCCATAAGCTTATAGACGCGCACCACTTCTTCGCGTTTGATTGCTTTTTCCGCTTTGCCCGCACAGGCCGCCGCAAAATTTTTATAGAACGCGAACGGCTCCGCATGTACGAGCGGAAGAGGCTTTTCCTCCACCGAATCCCCCTCGCGCGGGGCCATGGTGCGGGTGAAGCCGTTTCCCGCCTTTATCCCCGCAGGCATGTCGCCCTCTTTCACCAAAACGCGGGTGATCCCGCCCGACAAATCCCAATCCGCCACGGTCGCCGTGCCTTTCGTGCCATAGACCTGCCAGCGGGGCAGGTTGCGGAAGCAGTCGGTCGCCACGACGATACGGTATTTGACGCCGTTTTCGAAATCGGCGGTGAGGCTGAACCCGTCGTCCACTTCCTCGCCGTAAATGTAGCTGTATTCGCAGTAAAGGCTCTTTACGGGCGATTTGATCATCAGAAGCATCTGATCGATCAGATGCACCCCCCAATCCAGCATCATGCCGCCGCCCCTTGCCCTTTCCTTGCGCCACGCGCCGGGAATGCCGTTGCCGCCCATGACGCGGGATTCGATGAGATACGCCTCGCCCGCCAGCTCGTTATCTACGATGTTTTTGACGGTGAGATAATCGTCGTCCCAGCGGCGGTTTTGATGAACCTCGAAAACCACGCCCGCTTTTTCCGCCGCGTCGTACATTTCCTCCGCTTCTTTGACGCTCATGCCGATCGGCTTTTCGCAAATAATGTGTTTGCCCGCTTTGGCGGCCGCCTCCACGTACGCCGCGTGCACGTCGTTGGGCGTTGCGATCAGCACCGCGTCCACCGCTTTGTCCGCCCAGATCTCTTCGGGGCTTTTATAGGCCTTGTACCCCGCTTTTTCCCCGGCTGCGGCGCGTTCCGGGTCGATATCGTAAACCCCGACAACCTCGACGGGGGCCTCGGGAGCGCTTTCGGAATAGCTCTTCAAACACCCTGCATGATATCCGCCCATGCCGCCGTAACCGATAATGACAATCTTCATAATGAAAATCTCCGTACATATATTGACATTTTTGTCTTATAGTGATATAATATCACTAAATATTGCGGATTTCCACTCAATTTTTCAGAAACATCTACCGAATATTGACATCTATGAAAAAAGACATCTTTTACGAAGCATTTCACGACAAAACGGATAAAGTAGAATTTTTCCAAAGCGCGCACGACGACACCTTCGTGCATTTTCACCGTTGCATCGAACTGATCTACGTCACCGACGGAGCGATCGACTGCGAAGTGGGCGAGGAAAAATTCCGCGCAAAAAAAGACGAGCTGATCTTTGCCAGAAAATGCGCCCCGCACGCCCTCGCAGCCGCGCCCGATTTCGTCAACTACGTGTTGATTATCGGCCAGAGGTATTCCGACGACTTTCTGGGCATCTTCCAGACGGAAACCCTGCCCGCGCACCTCGACGACGCAGAGTTCAACCGCAGCTTGCTCCCCCATTTCGAGGCGCTCAATCATTTGCGCGACACCGATTCGGAGCTGGTTAAAAAGGGCTATATCAATATCATTATCGGCAGCCTTCTGGCGCATTACAAGCGTATTCCCGTCCCTGCCACGCCGCAGATGGGCGTCGTTTTGGGCGCGCTGAATTATATTGACGAGCATTTTGCCGAGCCTATTTCCCTCGACTCAATTTCGTCGGTATTCGGCTACAACAAATATTACTTTTCCAGGCTGTTCAATACGTATATCGGGGAAAACCTGAATAATTATATCAATACGGTACGGATCAGAAATCTTGTCTCCGCCGCAAAAAAGACGGATAACCCCAACCTTTCGGAGTTGGTGTTTGGAAGCGGATTCGATTCGATGACCACCTTTTACCGCAGCTTTTCAAGACTGTACGACCGACCGCCCACAGAGGTGTTTAAGAAGGACTAAAATGAAACCGATGTGCGAGATTATGTCGGCGTTAAGGGATTTATGAAGGACTAAAATGAAACCGATGGCGAGATTATGTCGGCAGTAAGGGATTTATGAAGGATTAAAATCGAATGCCCCCCGAAGCAAAAAACGCTTCGGGGGGCAATTTTAATGGAGAGGATAAGTGAAATAAAACGGCGGATCAGCCCGCGAAAACTATGCGCCCGCGCAACGGAAACCGTCAGCCCGCGACGACGGGAGCTGCCGTTTTCATACGGTTCATGTACTTCAGCCGTTCTTCGATGTCCGTCGCCAGACGAGATACCTCCTCGCCCGATACAAGCTCGGGATTTTCCTCAGCAATGGCCTGTTTGTAGATTTCGAGGAAGCGCAGCGCACTGTGCCACGCGCCCGCCATTGCTTCCGAACGCCGAAGCGAGCCGAATATGTAACCGCATTGCGTCGCAAGTATGCAGAAAAAGTTAGTATATTTTATCGTGAACGCGTCCCACTTTTTCAGATCCTCAAGAGTCCAGGGTCTGTCGAGGAACATGCGATAGAAAGACGCATACTGCGCGTAGTTTCTGTCGAAGAAAGATTCCTTCAGCTTGTTGAGGACGTCCGACTTACGGGAAAGAGAAACGTTTTCGACGGGTTCCACCATGACGGCCGTCACCGCGTCGTTTTCGTGGCGCGCGCAATACCCATCGAAGGCGGCTTTGACTGTGGAGAAAGGCAGAGCCATTTCTTCAAAATTGAAAAGCGTGGTGCCCGTATCGCCGCTGAGATACACAATCTCCTTTTGGGGATCTACGCCGTAAATGAGCACGAAGTTGTCGGAATGCTTTTTATTGAACTGTTTTCTGCGGAAAGGCAGATAAAACGCGTCCTGCCCGATAATCAAAGGAAACTCCGAACGGATACAGGTGGTAATACGCTTCCACAAATCGTCGGGACGCAGACTTCTGGGGCGCGCGCCCGTCAGCGCACGAAATTCTCCGTCGGTGAGAATCTCATGCTCGGAATAGACAATGTCTTTTCCAAGCTCATAAGGCTCGACGTCTATAATGTAATTGCAAACGACATATTCCGCGGGAACGCCAAAAAAGCTGTACGCCGCGAGTAAGTGATGATAAAATTCATCTCTGAACCAGCAAGTGTGATATTGACGAATGTTTTTTAATACTTTTTTCTGCATAGTTTTCTCTTTGAGGTTTCCCCCATTTTTCCTTTCGTTTTATTTCTCTTTAATTTTGTTGTGAGATCAACATGTTTACATATTTTTCGATTTTGCCCGTAGCGTCTTCCGTTTTTATCTCTAAATAATACGGAAAACCTTCATAGACAAATTTTGCTTTTACCCTTTTTTCTTCTTGTTGAATAGAGTATTGAATAGCGATATCCGATACCGACATAGTCTCTGACAATGTTTCGTAAGGATCAAATGTTTCAAATCTGTCGTTTGGTTTCAACGATACCATTAAATTGACTGTATCCCAAGTATCGAAGCAGAACATACTCTGATAAATAATTGCCAATTCGTCTGTATCCTTTATTTTCCAAATTTGAGAGGTTACGGTTTCGTCATTATAATATTTTATCTGTAAATGGTTGGCTTCCACTACTTCGATAATATCGGCGTTTTCTTTGATTATACTTCCATCATCGAAATACCTTTCTTCAGTGGAACTCGACGAACTATCGGGCGGAGTAATCGGACCGTTGCCGAGAGAACGAAAAGCAGGAATCATAATCAACAACAAGCAACACGCGGCCAAGCTGCCCGCCACCGTTTGCCAGACGTGCACGTTGCGGCGGTGTGTCCTGCGCTCCTGCCGCATTGCGCTTTCGGCCTTTTTAATCAAATCGGGATTGACCTCATAATCCTGCGGGATTTCCGTTAGCTGTTCCCATTTATCCTTTTTTTCGTTCATAGTACCTCCTCACTATCTGAGAATTTTTTTGTTAAGCTATGGTCATCACCAAAGCATTGTTTATCTGCGAATAATCGTTCAACTGCATATATCCAGTCTCAGCGGCACCATATCCACTGCATGTATAAAGGAAGGTATCCGTCTGGAAATTGACGCCGTCTTTATAATAGGCGATTGTTTTATAACCGTACACCATCATCATGTGGCCTGCGTCTCCGTTTTCTTTCGATACCCGTGTATAACCGTCATAATGCATAAGAGCATATACAAAATTGTATTTACTGCACATAACAAGGCCCACTTTGCCCGCATTGATCGCGGTTTTCAATTTCGGCAGATCCACCATAGTAGCATTTTGATGAAAGGAGGTATAGGAAAGGCTGTAGCCCGCATTGGTGACGTATGTAGTTAACCCGCTCATAAATTCCGTTTCGGAAGTGCCGCCGCCGTTTACGTTGGTTTGCATTAAATTATACAAGCTTGCTATGGTGTTTTTTACAGGTTCGCGCGACATATCGGGGTAGTACCTATAATTTCCCGATACCATTGCCCCAGGGGTATAATCGGGAATTAAATTGGGAGACCAGCGATCGTAATAGCCGACAATGTTCGTTCCCGCAACAGGCGCGCAAGTATTTGTCATACTGCTATCTCCGTTTCCGAAGGAAGGAACGCTGTAAAGAGAAACGTCCTCGACAATCGTTTTATAATCGTAATAGACATCGTAGCTTGCCCCTACGATACCGCCCTGCCCGTCGTACGAAGGCTCGTCCCCCTCGTCCAGATACCGAGCTTCCCCTTCCGCGCAATAACGCGCTTCGGGCACGGGAGCCTCCGCTTTTGCCGCGGTCACCGAAAGGGAACCGAAGTTAATGAGCGCGAGAACGCCGCACAGTACAGGAACCGTAATTTTAGTAAAAAAGTTAACCTTATGTGCATTTTCCATAGAAATGCAACCTCCTTTGTAAATGCTTACATATATATAACATTTGAAAACGCCATTCGTACGAAATTTTTTTTATTTTATTCCTAAAATTTTTCTTCCACGGCGTTCGACCCTCTCGATTTGGCTTTGAATAGTACTTTTCGGCTTATTGTAAAGCAGAGCAATCTCGCCAAACGAATTATCAAACCACCAATGCAACATTACCAGATCTCTGTCGTAATCGTTGAGATGTTCAAATACTTTTCTTGTCAAAAGATAGTTTTCGATATATTCTTCGCTCCCGCGCGAACTGTACATGCCCCTCCTTTCCAAACGGGCGTCTTCCATGCTCACTTCCCGCTTCTGTTTCTTCAATTTGGTAAAGATAATGCTTTTCAAAATACGAATAATCCAAGCGGAAGGATTTTCGTCCCGCTTATACGTATGTATCTCCAATACAATCCTTAAATAAGTATCTTCTAAAATGTCTTCCCGATCGGCTTCCTGCAAAAAGAAACCGCTTATTACCTTGCTCAGTCGGGACTCCAGCAGTAGCTGTATTCCGCCCAAAGCCTTCGCGTGTCCCTTTTTAATTTCCCCTAACAGCCTGCTTAACTGTTTGTTTATACTTTCTTCCATTTTTTCGCCTTTGTATTCCTTATCCCAATATATTTTATTTCACGGCGTTTGCCGAGTCAAAATTTACATAATTTTATTAAGCATTAAAAATTATATCTATATCTTCCTTTTCCACTAAAAAATAGACTGTTTTTTTCGATTTTTCGAAGTGTCGGAATATTTCTACCTGCAATATTATTTTATCTGTTTTATATTATAACATATTCTTCACACAAGTCAACGCAATTTGACTTTCATTCGTTATTTTTTTCCAAATTTTTCCATTTATTCTTAAACCGAGTTCCCGATTTGCAGCGATGGAAGCAAAAAACAAAAAAATCGCCGCATATGCGACGATTTTCTATCTTGGGCTATTTATACTTTTATTCTGCAAGTAATCCGTTCGCCTTTTCGCAGGTTTCGTACCTTGCGTCATATTTCCGTTCGGTCACGGGGTCGAGTTTCGCAGTTATGGCCACCGTATAGCGCTGCGGCATTTACAAATTGTTAATTTTAAGCTTTTCGATAAAAAAGAAGGGCTCCCTTTTAAGGAAGTCCTTCTTTTTGACGCCCGCGGCAATTTAGTCGCCGTCAGAGCCTCTGTGTCCCATAAATAAGTTTCCGCGCGTTAAGAACGGGGAAATGATCAGCCAAATGGCCGCCGCCGTAATCAACGTGTAGATGATGATGGAACCGATGCTCCGCGCGCCCGCAAAAATAGCGGAAACGAGGTTGAAATTGAAAATCCCGAAAAGACCCCAATTCACCGCGCCCAGCAAAACCAATATATAAGATAAAATATTGATAAAACGCATGTTCTTTCCTCCTATTGACAGTATGGCTTCCCCTTCAAAAAATTATACATAAAAAATATCCCCGCGGCCACATGCCGCGGGGATAAGCCGAATTTGGGATTATTTCTTATACGCAGCCAGCGCAGGCAGGCCGGAAAGAAATCCGCCGATCACCATGAGAATGGGGCCGACCGACCAGCCGAATTTTCCGTCCGCAAGGTTGACGCCCGCAATCGAGAAAGAGAAGCCCGCGTTTTTGGAGCAGAACATGCACACGAAAACGATCAAAAGAATGGTGGAAAGGATCGTCAGAAGCCCCGCAAGCGCCGCCACCGGCTTTATGAGCTTCATGTTCAAAAATTTAGCCAGCGCAACCGAAGCAAATGACACAAGCGCCAGGATCATTGTGATATAGGCAAACGCATTCATTGCCCCGAACATCTTAAATCCGTTATCGCCCAAATTAGAATTGGTTTCCGCAAGGTCTTTCAGCGTGTATTGATACTCTTTATTAAGTAAAACCGATTCTACGCTGTATTTCGTCCAGTTGAGGAACAATCCCGTGATCGTCAACACCGCACCCACAAGTGCAATCGCCGTTAAAATAATCGCACCTAAAGAAATCGACTTCTTTTTTGCCATACATCCTCCTACGGAAAAAGTAATTTTTACAGCGCTCTGCGCCGCGTTTTTTCCGTTTCTGTCCTCTTTATTATACGATATACCTCGTATTTTGTCAACGGTTTACGCAAAAAAAGTCAGGTGTTTTTGTTACTAAACAAAAACACCTGCAAAGGAGTTGGAAAAAATATATCGCGCTATAAAACAGGCAAACGAAAGTTCAGAGAGTGCGTGTAGAAAAGGCGAGCAGATCGCCGTAAACCTCTTCCTTATCTATCTCGTTTAATATTTCATGCCGCATCTGATGATAGAGTTTGCCCGAAACATTGCGGTAGCCGACGTCGCGCAGAAGCTGCTGTGCTTTCTGCCATTTATCTTCGTCGATCAGCACGGGATCGTCGCTGCCCGAAACGAAGAAAACGGGGAGCATGGGCTTCTTTACAAAATATCCGTTTTTATCGTATGTCTTTTGCATGAGGCGGAAAAGGTTTTCAAAGCCGTTGCAGGTAAATGTAAAATTGCAGTGCGGATCGGCGTTATACGCTTCGACAACCGATTTATTGCGCGTCAGCCAGGCGCCCTTTCCTTCGCCGGGGAATTTCTTATCCCCGTTGCCCGTCGAAAGCTGTGCCAGGGTATCGCTTCTGTGCCGCTCACCCTTGACCAAAGCCACGCTTTTGGCCATTGCCACGCCCGCGGCCGCAAACGGATTTTTACTGGGCGAGCCGCACACGATCAGCCTGTCGATCTCGTCGTCATAATTCTGGATATAGCAGCGCACCACCATAGAGCCCATGCTATGGCCGAATAAGGTGACGGGGAGGTTCGGATACCGTTCCTTGAGCTTTCGCGTCACCAGCACGGCGTCCTCGACGACCGCGCGGGCCTTTTTATCCCCAAACCAGCCGAGATCGGCTTCCTCCTTGACGCTTTTTCCGTGGCCGCGGTGATCGTGGGCCGCCGCTATAAGGCCGTTCTCCGCAAGAAAACGCATAAAGTCGTCGTAGCGTTCCTTATATTCGCACATGCCGTGAACAATCTGGAAAATCCCTTTCGGCTCGCCCTCGGGAAGATACGCACAGCAGGAAAGAGGCAGACTGTCATACAAAGAATTAAGGGTAAATTTTTCGATTTTCATTTTTTCTCCTCATCGCCTTCGTTTTTCGGCCTCCGAAAGCTGTTTTCCATATAAAATTTTATACCCGAAACGGCGGCGTTTCAACCGCTTTTTCGTAAATTCGTTTTTTACGCAAAAAAGACGCCGTTTTTAACGGCGTCCGCTATGACAACTTTTTTACGCTTTCGCAAAGATCAGATGCTTGAACAGCAGGCACCAAATCAGGTCTAACCAACCGAACGCAAAGCCCGCAAACGTAACGAGAATCGCAAAAAGCAACGTCACAAGGCTTTTCGTATGCAAAAACGCCGACCAGCGAATGAGTATCTCCACTACCCAATTGACGCCGGGAATGAGGAGCAGAAGGATCTGCACCAAACGGCTCTGCTTGTTGAACCAGACTGCCATAACAAACCTCCTAAAGTAAAAATTATGCCGAACGCAGACATGCGTTACTCGCCTTTGGTTATTTTACCGACCCCCGCGCCCTTTTTCTCCAAAAGGCAATCGCCGTAATAGGTTCCCTCATACGTTCCGTCGCAGGTGACGTCGAGCAGGGCGTTGCAGGTGACTTCAAACTTCAAAACGCCGTCGCAGTCGATGCGCACCGTGTCCGCCGCAAAACGTTTGCTGCCAAATCTCAAGGTACCGTCGCAATCGATTGTAAGCTGATCCGCAGAGCCTGAAAAGGACCCCTTCATATCCCCATCCACATCGAAAGCCAACAAACCGTACTCGCCCTGAAGGGTACAATCGATCTGCCCCTCTATATCCGCCGTAAGAGAGGCTATTTTATTTGCCGCAGGCACGACGATGTTTAAGGCCTTGCTCTTATAGTCGAGCAACGAACCGATCGTACGCCTCTGAACGACTACCAGGGTTTCGTCTTCGACGGAAAAGGTAAACTTCTCCTGCTCGCTCTCCGCATAGCTTACGGAAAAATCGCCGCCGTAAGAAATAGATAAAGCGATCCCGCCTTTGGCGTCTATGCGTATTTTTGAAAATTCCGCCTCGACAGCGTACAGCTGCCCTTCGGTATAGCCCGCCTCCTTCTCCATACTGATATCGCAGGAGGAAAGCGCCGCCGCGGCGCTCAACGCGGACATGCCTGCTATTGCGCAGGCGGCAAAATGTTTTATTTGCCCTTTTTTAGCCATATTTTTCTCCAAGGTTCTTTAGATACCTGTTCATTGTACACTTTTTCAGATACCTTGTCAAGCCTTTTTTATGAAAAGAGCAATTTCCCTTTATATTCAATCCATTGAATATGAACAAGTTAAGCGTTCAACGCGACCCGTCCCCCGCTATTTTCCATTTTTTTCCTTATTTTTTCCCGCCTTCTTTTTCAGAAAAATCCCTGTCCGCCCTCTCGAGCACTCCCTTTAGATATTCCGCTGTTTCCCGACAGAGCTTTTCGTCCTCCGACTCCGTCAAAATCCGAACCACGGATTCGGTTCCCGAGGGGCGCAGAAGGAGCCGCCCGCCCTTTTCCTTTAAGCATTCCTCCGCGTCCGCCGCGGCAAAAGCGACCGCCAGCGAATTGAGCGCGCCCGTTTTGTTTTTCACTTTTACATTGACGACCGCCTGCGGATAGCTCTCCATGCCTTCAAACAACAAAGAAAATTTGCACTTATTTTCCACCGCCATTTCGGTCAGCTTGATCGCGGTGAGGATACCGTCTCCCGTCGTGGCATATCTGGAAAAAATAATATGCCCCGAGGGTTCCCCGCCCAGCGTCGCGCCCGTCTCCAGCATTTTTTCATACACAAAGCGGTCGCCCACGCGCGTCTTTTCGCCGTTCACGCCCAAGTTTTGCAGGGAGGAAAACAGTCCGCCGTTGGACATCACCGTGGCGACTATCGTGTTTTTATCCAGCTCGCCCCGCGGCGAGAGATAGCGCGCGCAGGCATACAGAATATGGTCGCCGCTTAAAATCCTGCCCGTTTCGTCCACGCAGACGCACCGATCGCCGTCCCCGTCGAAGGCGAAGCCCATATCCAGCCCGTTCTCCGTTACGCACCGCGCCAGCGCTTCGGGGTGGACGGAGCCGCAGCCCAGATTGATATTCCGGCCGTCGGGAGAGGCGTGAATGGCTTTCGTTGCGGCGCCGAGCGTATCGAATACGCTTTTTGCAATAAAAAAGGCGCTACCGTCCGCGCAGTCCAAGCCGATTTTCAGACCGCGGAAGGAGACCCTCGAAAGGGAAACGAGGTAGCCGATATAACGGTTGCGCCCGGCAATAAAATCTACCGTGCGGCCGACGCTTCCGCCAGTCGCGTAGGGAAGCTCCGCCCGCCGTTGGTCGGCATCCACGGCGGCCAAATGCGTTTCGATGAGATCGATCAGCCGTTCGTCCGCCTTGCCGCCCAACGCGTCAAAAATTTTAATTCCGTTGTCCGTATAGGGATTATGGCTGGCCGAAATCATGATTCCGCAATCAAAATCCTCCGTCCTGGTAACGTATGACACGGAAGGCGTGGTAGTGACGTGAAGCAGGCAGGCGTCCGCACCCGAAGCGGTCAGCCCTGCGCTCAACGCATATTCGTACATATAGGACGACAGGCGGGGGTCCTTTCCGATCACTACCCGACTGCGTATCTCCCCGTCTTCGTTTTTTACGCCCCTGCGCTTTTTCGTAAAGTACCAGCCGATAAAACGGCCGATCTCATAGGCGTGGCGCGCCGTCAATGCGACGTTTACTTCGCCGCGGAATCCGTCCGTTCCGAAATATTTTCCCATAGCCGTCCCTCTATTTTTCTTCGCGCGGACGCGCACGCTGCATTTCATTTTCGACGCCGTGTGTCGCTCCGCACTCTCTTTGAGCGGGGACCTTGGCGCCGTTTATGCCGCTTGCGCCCTCGATTCGGCTGTAAGCGCCCGCCACGCTGCCCGCCGTGAGACGGACAAAGGGCCCGACGTCGGCAAAGGCCTCCACGGCGCTTTCCTCGATCAGCGTATAGGGACGGATACGCGCCCCGCTTTTAACCACGCTTCTGCCCGAAATCGTCACGTCGTGAGAAAGAACGGCGCCGCTTTCCACAAACGCCGTGGCATCCACATAGACGCCGTCCGTATTTTCAATGATTACGCCGTGGCGGAGCAATTTTTTAAGTATCTCGTGCCGCAGACATTCCGCCACGAAAGGATAATCCGCGGACGAAAGCAACGCCGCGCCCGCCTTCAGAGGCACATATTTTGCCTCCGATTTATCTTCGCCGTTTACAAGCACCCAACCCGCGCCGAAAAAAATATTTTTCTTTTCCGATTCCGCACGCCATACCAACGCTTCCACAGCCGACCTCGGCAGGCAGGTATGAGACGAACGTAAAACCACCAAGGTCTCCCCTTCGGCATAGTCGGGAAAAGCTTCCACGATATCCGCCTCAAATTTTTCGGCCGTGTGTTCGGCAACCGTTCTGCCGAGAATCTTCCATTCGCAGTCGGGGATGCCCGCCGCCGTAAACAGCCTCTCTTTCCATACGTACCAACGCACTGCTTTCCGCATACTTTTTACTCTCCGATTTTTTCGCTCCCTATAGTTTATGCCCCGCCCTCTTTCGTTGTTCACGTCGTTTTTTTGAAAATTTTTCAAATTCTCTTGCAAACGCCGCCAAGGTGTGTTATAATAAAAGCGGAAATGCGTAAGCACGAAGTATTTACAGGTATTTCCGCGCCTTATTCAAACATAACGCAAGTTATGTTATAATAAATATAGTTTATCATAGAGGAGAAAATGATATGAAAAAAAGCTTTCCTTTACTGATTGCGGGTTGCCTGATTTTCGTCTCCCTGTTCGGAGCGGCCGCCTGTTCCAAAGACGAGGACGCCGACCTGAAAAAGGACGCGCACAAGATTTCCGCTTCCGCCGAAGACAATATTTGCGAACACTGCGGCAAAAAGCTTTACGAGGGAGAAATCGAATACACGCTTTCCGACAATCAAAAATATTATATCGCAGAAATCTCCAGAGCCGACGGCGACGTTATCGTTCCGGGATATTACAAAGACCTCGGCGAGGAAGACTATTTGCCTGTGCTGGAAGTAGCCGTACCCGAAAACTATGCTTCTTCTGCCTGTTCTTTCGACTCATTGGAATTTTCCGCCACCGTTGAACATATTTCAATCGTTCACCTGAGCGGAAATTTTGCGGGAGAAATCAAAGTTCCCGAAAAAAACAAACATTATAAAAGTATAGACGGCGTATTGTTCAATAAAGCGGGAACGAAGCTTGTATATTATCCCTCGAATCTCGAACAAACGAGTTACACCGTGCCCGCAAGCGTGGAAGAAATCGGCAAGCTCGCTTTTTCCAGACCTGATAATTTGAAAAAGATCCAACTGTCCGAAAACGGTAATCTCAAAAAGATTTCTTCTCAAGCCTTTTACAGATGTGAAAAAGTCGAATCCATCATTATCCCGAAAAGTGTGGAAACTATAGAAAACGAAGCATTCGCAACGTGGAGTTGGACTGTTTATGTACGCTTTAAGGAAAACGAAATTCCCGATGGCTGGGGAAACGTTTTCATTAACGGAAGCAATACGAAAATCGTTTACGGATATACGGGAGAATGACGGTTTCAAAAGTAAAACGCGGACTTTTCGTCCGCGTTTTTTATTCGGCTTTTTAACTCAGCAATACGGAAAGCAGTTTTTCGCGCTCTTTACAGGGCGACGCATAGGGAGAAGGAAATTCCCGACGGTGAAGGGACACGTCGGCGGCAATTTTTCCCTTTTTCAAAACGACGATCCTGTCCGCCAGCATTAAGGCCTCCTCGAGATCGTGCGTCACAAATATTGCCGTCCGCTTCTCCTCGGCCGAAGTCGTCCAAAGCTGTGCAAACACACCCATCAGGCGTATCTTCAAAGCCGTATCCAGCGAAGAAAACGGCTCGTCCATCAAGAGCAGCCGAGCCGGCGCCAAAAAGGCGCGGGCAATGGCCGCCCTTTGTTTTTCTCCGCCCGAAAGAGCGTCCGGACGTTTATCCGCGCACGCCGAAAGCTCCGTCCTTTCGAGAATTTCCCCGATTTTCTCGTGTCTGCCCGCGGCATACTCGAGATTTTGCCTTACCGTCAGATTGGGCAGGAGCCGCGCTTCCTGAAAAATATACGCCGCACGAGCGGGAACACCCGAAAGAGTACCCGAAAAATCCGTAAGTCCCGCCAGAATATTGAGCAGCGTGGTCTTTCCCCCGCCCGACTCTCCCAACACGCATAAAATTTTGCCCGTTTCGATTTCGAGCGTAAAATTTTCGAATATCCGCTGGTTTCCGTAAGCTTTAGAGATATTTTCCAGTTTCATTACCGCCGCCCTCCCGCCAGCCTCGCCGCAAACGAACCCAGCCCCTCCAGCAGAAAGCCCGTCGCCAGCACGAGAATGGTGAGCGCGAACAGAGAGGGCATTTCCACGTACAGCTTTGCCTCCTGCAACATGCCGCCGAGGCTTTGATAGGTATTGGCCAGCACTTCGGCGGACACCGTCAGTTTAAGGGAAAAGGACAGCGCGGCCGACGCTTCGCGCAAGGCATAGGGCGCGGCCGAGGGAAGATACAGCCCGAAGATACGTTTACGGACAGGCACGCGGTAAACCCTGCTCATCTCCACAAGCTTGGGATCTACCGAAGCGAGCGCCGCGGAAATCCCCGCATAAAGCATGGGAAAAAGCGCAAGGAACGCAACGACGACGGGCGCCGTTTTCGGGGTGGTCCATACGAGAATAATGAGGATCACGGCCATCGTCGGCAGACTTCTCAAAACGGAGACGAGAGGGGCCAAAAATCGACCGACAGGCGGCACCAAGTATGCGACTACCGCCAAAACGGAAGCCCCGATAAAGGAAAGGAAAAACGCTGCGAGCGTGCGCAGAAACGTTCCTGAAAAGGCATGCCAAAAGTCTTTATCCATCAAAAGCCGCCCCGCTTCTCGCATGGAATCGCCGAACGACGGAAAAAGGTAATCGTTTTTCACCAGCGCGTGAACCGCCAGCCACGCCGCCCACAAAAAAGCGACCGCGGCCAAAGACCAAAATAAATTTTTTACGAAAGGCGGAAACCTTTTCGCCGCCCGACGCCCGTCAGGCATGGTAATAAAACCCCTCGGCAACCTTCGCTGCGGAAACGGGACTGACGGCAATCATTTTATCGAGAAAAGCGTTGACTTCCGTCTTATAGCCCGCCGCCGTTTCAAAGCGTATCCCACAGTGGGAAATGACCGCTTGGGAAAGATTTTTTTCGGTGAAAGCGGGAGTCATTCCCTCGGTGAGATGTCGGGAAACAGCCGAAACGATCAGCGAAGGCTCCGCTGTCTTCAGCCATTCAGCCGCCCCCTCCATCTCCGATATAAAGCTGTTTATCCATTCCCCGTTTCCCTGTATAAAGCTCTTTTTCGCCACCAGAACCGCCTGGGGATATCCTTTCTCCCCGCCGTACAGCTTTTGAAGATCCCCCACGAAGCTCAAAGGCTTGGGGGCGTTCGCCGTCGCCGTTACTTTGAGGCTGGCCGCGGGTTCGGGCACCACGTAACAATCGAGCCCCGTTGAGGGCGCGACCTGGTTGGGATCGACCGCCTTCAGATTTACCTTATCCGCCGCAGGCGAAGCAGAATTTCCCAGCTCCTGCCAGGGAACATTGTTTTCCTCGAGTATCACCTTAAACGTGAGGCCGGGAACATTGGGAAGCTGAACCACGCCCACCGTTTTCCCCTTAAGGGCCTCTAAATTTTCGGCCGTATATTGCAGGGAAGCGTCGGTGGAAAGCATAAACAGATTTCCGTGCGTCACCGTCCCCAGCATTTGGTAGGTCTCCCCCGTCCCCAGCAATTTGGAGGCAAGGTTCAAAGGCAAAACGCAAAGGTCTGCTTTGGGAGCTTCGCCCGTGACATACGTCTGGATCGTCTGCGCATTTACAACGTAATAGTGTTTCGAGTCCCCTTCCCGGTCCCAATGGAGCTGTTCGGCCATCGCCAAAGCGGGCGCGCCGTCGGGCAGATAAATTTCCACATTCGACGGGCCAATGACCGAGGGGTCGGAAGACGACTCCTTTTCACGGGAAACACAGCCCGTAGCCATAAATACGGCGCTCAAAACGGCGCAAAGTGCCAATGCGATCTTTTTCATAAAAATTTTTTCTCCTTTTTTGCGCCTTGCTCTCTCATATTTTCCCGAACAGCGCCTTGACGGCGACATTTTCCAATTTTCCCAGCCTGCCCGTCAAAGCGTTGGTGATCTCCACGGGTGCGTCAAGGACGACGGAAAGGACGGAGATATTCTTTTCCCGATAGGGTATCCCCATTCTTCCCAAAATATATTCGCCGTAGCGGGAAAGCAATTCGTTGATGCTTTCGCTGGCCGAGCGGTCGGATACGAGAATGCTGACAACGGCGATGCGTTTTTCGCTCATAAAAAAACTCCTTTGCCGAAAGCAAAAGAGTTTTGTCCCGCGCCTGCCGCGCGAAACCGTTTATTCCGATACAATCGTATGCTCCGCATCGGGGTAGGACTTCTCCTTCCTCTTTGCCGAATAATAGGTAATCTCGGATATTCTCTTTTGCCGTCGGAAATTTTCTTTCGGTTCAAGTTTTATTTTGACAATTCGGCGCTTTGTTTCAGCGTCTGAATTTTTTCATTCTTTTCAGCTTTCTGCGCTCCTTGCGGGAAAGCGTTTTGTGATAGGGCTCTGCCTCGCCGTCGGTTTCGTCTTCTGCGCCGACGTCTTCCGCTTCCGCGTTTTCCGTTTCGCCGTCGGAAGCGTTTTCTTCTCCCTCCTCCGAAATTTCCGATTTCGTTTCCGCAAGCGCAATTTCTTCCTCGGATTGGGCTACGGGCTCCTCCATGACGGCTTCGGCCGTCGTTTCTTCAAGGGTGCCTTCTTCGGGCGCAATTTCCTCGGAAACTGTTTCTTCGGCGTTATTTTCTTCGGACGCGGATTCTTCGGGAATTACTTTCTCGGACGAAACAACTTCTTCCGAAACGGCCTCTTCCGTTTCGGAAACGGGCTCTTCGCAAACCGCCTCTTCCTCAAACAGCTCCTCCAACGGTTCTTCCTCCGCGGCGAGATCTTCCGCGATATCCTCCGCGGCAAGCTCGATTTCCGTCTCATTTACGGAAAGCGCATCGCCGTTCGGTGCGGACAGTTCTTCCTCGGCCTCTTCCGCCGTCTCCACGGGAGCGTAAGGCTCCTCCGCCGCGGCTGTTTCCGTCTCTTCCTCGACAAGCGTTTCTTCCGTTTCTGCGGCTTGGGAAAGTTCCTCTGCGACGGGACATTCTTCGCTTTCGCAGGCTTCTTCTGTTTCCGTTGCGGCGGGAGGACAGAAAAACTTATTCGCCTCCTCGTTCAACTCGGGAGAGGTTATTTTGCAGCATTGATCGGCATAATAAAGCCCCGCGGCGCGCAGTTTCTCGGTTTCAACGTCGAGACAGGGCTGACCGCCGCCCGACACGCACCCGTCGGGACAAGCCGTCACTTCCACAAAGTCGTATTTCGCTTCGCCCGCGGCAATTTTCTCCGCCAGCTCGCCCGCGGCCTTTAAGCCGTAAACCACCGCGATTTTCGCCCTCGTCTCCCCGACGGAGATCTCCGCTTCGCGCAGTTCCTTCGGGCCGCGGATGCCGCTGTAACGGAGCTTCGCCAGCGCGTCCTCCGATTTATCGTCCGACAGCCGCCGCGCCGCCGCTTCCGCCACGCCGCCCGATACGCCCGTGAGAATGCCCGCGCCCGTATAATGTCCGAAAGGCTCGTCGGGAGCCTCCGCGGCGAGAAGACGCAGATTGAGTTCCGCTTTTTTGAACATTTCCGCAAGCTCGTCCGTCGTGAGCACGAGATCGACGGCAGGCGCGCCGTCGGAGGGAATTTCTTCACACTTTTCCGCCGCGCAGGGCATCAGCGCGATCACTTTCGTCTCTTTACCGTCCCCCAGCGCGTCGAAATGCGCTTTAAGCGCTTCTCCGAACGTACGCATGGGAGAGAGGCAAGACGAAAACGCCGCGGCGAGATCGGGATATTTACGCTGAACATAATGTACCCAAGCGGGACAGAAGGAGGAAAACAAGGGCAGATTTTCGCCCGTTTCCAGCCTTTCCTTCAGCTCGTCCGCTTCCCGCGCGACGAGGAAATCCGCGGCGAACGCTCCGTCCGCCACGATATCCGCACCCAGCGTTTTGAGCCCCGCAACGATTTTTCCCATTGCGTTTTCTCCGCGCGCCATGCCGAATTTTTCGCCCAAAGCCACGCGGACGGCGGGCGCCACCTCGACGACCACGCGGGTCGTCTCTTTGTCCGATTGGAAAATCTCCCGCGCCTTGTCCGTTTCGTCCTTAATCGTCACGGCTCCCGTCGGGCAGACCGCCTCGCAGGTATCGCCGTCAATCACTATGTAACTCACCTTTCCTGAATCCTCCTTAACGTTATACGGAAGTTTTGAAACGCCAGAAAGCCAAAACCTCACGTTCCGATTTTACGCAATGCTTGAATAGGGCGCGGAAATGCCTGTAAATACTCCGTGCTTACGCATTTCCGCTTCTATTATAAAATCATTATACCATAACGACAAAGTTTTTTCAATAGCCTGTCGAAAAATTTTTTGGGTTTTTTTAACTTTTTTCCGCATAAATCCACGGCGAAGAAACGCTTACAGCCTTTTTACGGCCTCTTTCACCTCGGATATGCTCTTTACCGTCGCCGCGGGATTTTCCGCTGTCCCAAACCCGTAGGCGGCCCAGATAAAAGGAATGCCCGCCTTTTTGCAGGCCGTCTCGTCCATGCGGGTATCGCCGACATAGACGGAGTTTTTAAGTCCGTTCTTTTTCATGAGCGTCAGAAGGTTGTCCCCCTTGCCCTGTCCCGTCATGCCCGCGCATAAAAAATCCCCGACAAACGCGCCCATTCCCGTACTGCTCAGCAAAGCCTCGATATAACCGCACTCGCAGTTGCTGACGATATATATGCCGTAATTCGAAGACAGCTCCTCTATCGTCTCCTTTACCATGGGATACAGCTTACCGCCCTCGCGCTGTAAAAGAGCGTTTTGCGTGGTAAGGCAATCGTCGATAATCTCTTTCTTTTCCTGCGGCGGGGTATCGGAAAAAATTTTTTCTTCTATCTCCTCGAGGGTCATTCCCATACACTCGCTCACTTCTTTTTCGGAAAAGCGGCGGGTCAGGCCGCGACGTTCATAGACGATATTCCAAGCCCTTGCGACGACCTCCGCCGAATCCCACAACGTGCCGTCCACGTCGAAAATAATATTTTCCGTCATTGGTCCCTTAACCCTTCCTTTTTCACCGCTCCGTCCCCGAACACAGCTTCGACAAAATAGATCGGCAGCCCCGCCGCCGCGAATTTGCTTTCGTATTCGGTGACGATGTTCTCCTCGGGCTTTCCGTCACGATGCAGATCATAGGAAATGTCTTTGAGGCGAAAGCCGCACGCGCGGTATTCCTCCAAAGAAAATTCGAAAAAATCCTTATTGTCCGTCTTTTGCAGAATATGCCCGCCTTTTTTCAGTAATTTCTTATATATTTCCAAAAAATTGCGGTGGGTCAGCCGCTGCGTCGCATAGCCCAGCTTGGGAAGCGGCGTCGAAAAGTTGAGGTATATCGCTTCGAGGGAATTTTCGGGGATATAACAGGGCAGGCATTCGGCGCGGATATTGAGAAAACGGACGTTTCCCAGCCCCAGCTTTTTTACTTCCTCCATGGGCGTCAACACGACGTTGCTCATTTTCTCCAGCGCCAGATAATTGACGCCTTTGTTCCGCGCGGCAAGCTCGCAGATAAAGCCGCCTTTGCCGCAGCCGATTTCCAGCTCCACAGGACGATTATTTCCGAATACTTTTGAAAAATCGACGAGGTCGCGGTAGTTTTCCGCCGCCTCTTTCATGTTGAGTATGCCCCCCGCCCCGCGCGCCAGAAGCAGGTCTTTGCAGGCGTCCATCCGCGTTTCGAAGTTGCGTTTTTTTCTCATTCTCATGGACATACGCGGCCCGCCTTTTACGCCTTGCCCGTACTGCCGAAGCCGCCGCTGCCGCGCACGGTGTCCGACAGCTCGTCCGCCTCTTCAAATTCCGCTTTGAGAAAAGGCGCGATCACCAGCTGTGCGATGCGTTCGCCGCAATCGATCTTCTGCGCTTGAGTCGAATGGTTGTGCAGCGCCACGAGGATTTCCCCGCGGTAATCGGCGTCGATGACCCCGACCTTGTTGGCGGGAGCCAGCCCCCGCTTGGAGGCGAGGCCGCTTCGCGCATACACCAGGCCCGCAAACCCTTCGGGAATCTCCATGGAAAGCCCCGTATGAATCAGCCGCGTTTCCCCGGGCGCAAAGACGACCTCCCCGTCCGTCACCGCGTACAGATCGGCCCCCGCCGCATAAGCGGAACCGTATTTGGGAAGAACCGCGCGTTCGTCCAGCTTTTTCACCGATATCGTAGGCATAATTTTTTTCTCCCGTAAATTTTTTCTTCGGGATTTATTATACCAAAAAACGCGCGAAAAAGCAAACGAAAGAGAGGCGCCGTTTTAAGTAAAATTATGTTTCGTCATCCCAAAGCCGTATCGAGAAACATCATCAGCGCAAAGCCCAGCATCAGCCCGATAAGCGCCAGCGGTTTGTTTTCGGAAAAGCTTTCCGGAATAAGTTCCGCCGCGGTCACCGCGACCATCGCCCCCGCCGCAAACGCCAGTGCCCAGGGCATCAGGCTGGAAATAAACGTCGCAGCCACGGCGCCAAGCACCGCCGCGGGAATTTCCACCGCACCCGAAAGCGAGGAGAGAAAAAAGCTCTTTTTGCGGCTCATGCCGCGGGCGCGCAAAGGACAGGCGACGCACAGCCCTTCGGGCACGTTCTGCACGCCGATCCCCAACGCCAGCATGAGGGCGGGAAGAAATCCGCCGCCCGCAAACGCCACGCCGACGGCCATGCCCTCGGGAATATTATGCAGCGTCACCGCCGCATATAAAAGTCGGCTTTTCCGATCCCCCTTCTCGGACATGCGCGCGGAACGGGCGAACAAGCGGTCGGTAAGAATGATCACTCCCCCGCCGATACAAAAACCCAGCGTCACCGCGACGTAGGGAGGGATTGCGCAAGGATACTCAAACGCGGGGCTCAACAGCGAAAAGAAGGAGGCCGCCAGCATGATTCCCGCGGCGGAGCTCTCCGCGATCACCGAAAAGCTCTTTTTAGGCTTATCGGTAAAAAAAATCACAAACGCGCCCGCAGTCGTCATCAGACAGGTGAACAGCGAGGCGATCGTCGCCTGCCAGACAGGCGAAAGGTTCTGCAAAAAATTCATCGGTAAATTCATTCCTTTTTCATCTTGTCAGCGTCTGCCGCCTAAAAACGGCGGGGCATCGCTTATAAGCAGTATATTCCCCGCAGCGTTTTTTGTTTCCCGTATCTCCCTTGCCTTACTTTCATATCTTCCGCTTATTTCCCCTGTCTGTTTTCGCTTTACCTCCTCTCTGTATTCCCGCTTTTTCCGCACGCAAAAACGCGCCCGCGGACCCGCCGCAGACGCGCTTTTTATTTTGCCTTTTATACGTTTTCCCGATCGGAAAAATAGTCTATCTTCATCGCCTTTTTCACGTTTGCCAGGGTATCCGCCGCCACGGCGCGCGCTTCCCTGCTCCCCTCGTACAGAATATCCCACACCGCGGGAATATCCTCCGCCAGCTTTTCGCGGCGCAAACGGATAGGCTCCAGCGTTTCCTGCAAAACGGCGTTGAGAAACTTCTTCACCTTCATGTCGCCCAACCCGCCCCGCTCGTAATGCGCTTTCATTTCCGCAAGGCAGGCGTAATCGGGCAGATAGCGCCCGAAATGCTCGTCGCGGCAGAAGGCGTCGAGATAGATAAACGTCGGATTGTGCTGCGTATCTCCGGGGTCCGTCACCTTGAGGTGATTGGGATCGGTGTACATGCCCATGACCTTGCGCTTGATTTCGTCCGCGGAATCGGATAAATAAATACAGTTGCCCAGCGATTTGCTCATCTTCGCCATGCCGTCCGTTCCGGGCAGGCGCAGGCAGGATTTGTTTTCGGGCAATACCGCTTTCGGTTCCGTCAGCGTTTCTCCGTAAAGTCCGTTGAAGCTCCTCACAATCTCCCGGGCCTGCTCCAGCATGGGCAGCTGGTCTTCGCCCACGGGCACCGTGTCCGCCTTAAACGCCGTAATGTCCGCCGTCTGCGAAACGGGATACGTCAAAAAGCCCATGGGCAGGGACAGCTCGAAGTTTTTCTGCTTGATCTCCGCCTTTACCGTCGGATTGCGTTCCAGCCGTGCCAGCGTGACGAGGTTCATATAATAAAACGTCAGCTCGGTCAGTTCCGACACGTAGGACTGTACGAAAACGGTGGATTTTTTTGGATCGATGCCGCAGGCAAGATAATCCAGCGCAACCTCGGTGATGTTGGCGCGTACCTTTTCGGGGGAGTCGAAATTATCCGTCAGCGCCTGCGCGTCCGCGATCATAATATAAATTTTTTCAAATTTTCCGCTGTTTTGCAGCTCCACCCGACGCTTCAGCGAGCCGACGTAATGCCCGATATGCAGTTTTCCCGTAGGGCGGTCGCCCGTCAGAATGATATTTTTCATAAGAAAGGTCCTTCGTTTTTTTCCTTTTGGATATGAGGGGATTATACCACGCGCGCGGCGCGGTTGTCAAGGGTTTTTATACGAAACCGCCCTCAACGACCCAAACGTAAAGCTGCAGCCTTATTCTGCCGCCATAGCTGATTCCGCCGCTGCCTTTTTGGAGAGTGTCTATATCCAGCAAATCGCTGTCCGTAAAAGCATATTCTCCCTTTTGCTGTAACGGCAAATTGTTTGTCTGACAGTCCGTCCAGCCTTCCTCCTCCCGTTCGCGGTAAAGGGGTTGCCCCGGCAAAAAGATGATGTCTTTTTGGGCGACTCCCCGATAGCAGGCCACCACGTCGAGTTGGAGGATTCGGCCCGTATAAGCATATTCTATTTCTACCTTTCCCTCATTTTCAACGATTTCTTTCAAATCGTATTCCAAAAACGAACTTTTATCCCGCAGCCAGGCGCCTCTGAAACACAACGTCCAACCGTCTAAATTTTCCTCTGAAAGTTTTGGCGCCTGAACGTTTCCCGAGGAGCACCCCGCGCAGCACAAAGCTGCGAAAACCGTGCACAAAGCGAGCAGAATCTTTTTTATTTTCATATTTATTTTCCCTTTTCACCTGCGGACGCCGAACGCATAACGGGCGGCGAAGCGATACGTTTCTCCCGCGGGGAGTATCGACGAACCGTAAGCGGCGTACGCCTCCACGTTGACGTTGTTGGGGATCGCCTGCGTCTCGAGACAAAGGCCTCCGCAGCGGCCGTAACGGTGACCCTTTTTGCCCGTCTGATCGAGGCCGTTCCCCGCATAAAACTGCACGGCGGGCATATCCGTGTAGCATTTCATTTCAATGCCGCTCCTCGGGCTGTACAATACGCCGTAGGGCTTGGACTTGTCGCGCGCCTTATCGAATACAAAGCAATGGTCGTACCCCCCGCCGTAGGACAAATTGACCTCCGTCGTCCTCATGCCGTCGTCTTTCCCTACCGTTTTCGGCTTCGTGAAGTCGAACGGCGTACCCGCGACGGAGAGAAATTCGCCGTGAGGAATCAGCTCGTTGTCGGTCGGGGTGATATACGGCGCGTCGAGAAACAGCTCGTGATCGAGGATCGTGCAGCCGTCGCTTTCGCCGCTTAGATTGAAATAGGCGTGATTGGTGAGATTGACCGCCGTCTTTTTATCCGCAACGGCCGTATATTCGATCCCCAGCTCGCCTTCGGCAAAAGTATAGACGACCGTCACGTCGAGATTTCCGGGATAATTTTCCTCGCCGTCGGGCGAAAAAAGGGAAAGCACAAGTTTTTCCCCGTCGATCTTCGCATTCCAGAGCTTTTTGTCAAAGCCCTCTTTCCCGCCGTGCAGGTGGTTGCTTCTGTCGTTGATATACAGCTGATAAGTATTTCCGTCGATCGTCAGGCGGCCCTTGTCGATACGGTTTCCGAAACGGCCGATGAGCGCGCACAGATATCCGCCGTTTTCGAGGTATTCCGCCACGGTATCGTAGCCGAGCAATACATCGACGGGGTTCCCGTCTTTGTCGGGCACGACCAAACTATGGATAATGCCCCCCAAAGAAAGCACCTCCATCTTTCTCTTTCCGTCCTCGAACGTAAAGACATATACTTCCCTGCCGTCGGGCATATTTCCGAATACGGACTTTGCAATTTTCGTCATAAACTTCTCCTTATTTGAAATTTTTATTTTTTACACATCGACGCGGGCGGTTCCCATGCGCCGCACGGAAGCGGTAAACACGTTTTCCCTTCCGAATATGCGGGCCATCTCGCGGGTGTAATTTTCCCTTTCCGCTTCCGAAACGCAGGCGATCACCGTCCCCGCGAATCCGCCGCCGTGCAGACGGCAGCCGCCCTGTTTCAATATTCTTTCCGAAAGCTTCAGCGCCAGGGAAACGGGCTGGACGGCGCTGCCCGGCACAAAACAGTTTTGCAGATACTTTTGACTGCTCTCCCCGCTCTCCTTCAGGCATTTCAAAAACGCAGGCATGTCCGAACGCTTTAGCGCCTCCGCCGCTCTGTCCACGCGGGCGTTTTCCTCAAAGAAATGAACGGACCGCAGTATCGCCCGTTCGCTCACCCGTTTTTTAAGCGACGGAAAGGAACGAAAAAATTCGCTTTCGTTGACTTCGCGCAGAAACTTTTTTCCGAAAAAAGCCGCAACGGCCGCCATATCCTCGCGTATGGCCGTGTAATGCTGGGTAAGGCCCGAATGGGAGCCGCCCGTATTGGTGATGACCAGCGAATACCCTTTCGGTACGGGCAAGGGAGAGACGACGGGCGCGTCGGGCGTTTTGAAATCGATTTTGTTGAGGCCGCCGCAGGCGACGCCCGACTGGTCGAGCAGGCCGCAGGGCTTGCCGAAATATTCGTTTTCGGCAAAATGGCCGACCGCCGCCTTGTCTTTCGCCGTCAACCTTCCGCCCAGCCACAGATCGTTGAAGATCTCCGCGATCAGCACCTCGAACGCGGCGGACGAGGACACGCCCGCGCCGCGGAACACCGTGCTTTCCGTATAGGCGGTAAATCCGCCGAAGCCTTTCAGGGAAAAACCCTTTTTTTCCAGCCCCGCCGCCACGCCGCGCGCAAGCGACGCGCTCCGCCCCGCCTCGTGACGTTTCGGCGCGGTATCCGCGATCCTGAACCGCACGGGGCGAAACCCCTTGGAGACGATCTCCGCAAGCCCGTCCGCCCGCCTCCCCACCGCCGCGACGATATCGCAGGAAACGGCCGCCACGATCACTTTGCCTAAATTGTGATCGGTATGGTTTCCGACGATCTCCGCACGTCCGGGCGAAGAATAAAAAACCTCCGGCGCTTTTCCGTTTAAAGCGCGAAAGCCTCCGCCGATCGAGCGATACCGCTCGAGGGGTTCCCGTTCGTCGGCCGTTTCCCCGTAAAGAGCGCGATAATCCATTTCCTTTTCTTCCTTTTTTATTATTATATCACACTTTTGAAGTTTTGTAAATATCGCGGAGAGATTTTACACAAAATATTTGTATGAAAAAGAATTTACTGCCCTTTGCGGCCTTTATGTTTTTATGCGCAGTATTTTTCGTGGCGGCGGGCGCGCTCCTGCTGTTTCCTCACCTTCCCGTCTCCGACCTTCCCGCCGTCCCCGCCTTTCTTCCCTTTCCGCCCTTCAACTAAAAAAAACGGGCATACCGCAAAAAAGCCGATCGCTCTTTCGCGGTATGCCCGTGTGCTTTTCCGCTTACTCCACGCCGTAGGTTTTGCGGTAGGCGTACATAGCGGGAAGATACTCCTTTCCCTCGATCACGCCCTTTTCAATCGCCCCGATGATGTCCGCCATCGTGACGATGGAATACACCTTTACGCCGAACTCCGCGTATGCTTCCTGCACGGCGGAGCGTTCGCTCTGCAAGCCCTTTTCCATTCTATCTACGGAGATGACCATTCCCGCGACCTCGACGTCGGCAGTCTCCTTCAGCTTGGGCAAAATTTCCCGAAGCGCCTTGCCCGAGGTCATCACGTCCTCGACGATAATCACCCGCTCGCCCGCTTCGAGAGCCTTTCCGACAAACAGTCCGCCTTCGCCGTGATCCTTGGCCTCTTTCCGATCGAAGCAGTAATTCATGTCCGCGCCGTACCTTTCATAAAGCGCGATCGCGGTGGTGACGGCGAGGGGAATCCCCTTGTAGGCGGGCCCGACGAGGGTATCCGCCTCTATGCCGTTATCGTGGATACAGGCCGCGTAATACTCTCCCAGCTTCGCCAGCTGCGCGCCCGTCTTATAGTTGCCCGTATTGATGAAATAGGGAGCCTTCCGACCGCTCTTCAACGTAAATTCACCGAAGCGCAAAACGCCGTTTTCCACCATGAAACGGATAAACTTTTCCTTATAATTGAGTTCCATTTTTTCTGTCCTCCCGAATTTAATTGAGTTTGAGCGCGCCCGTCAGCTCGCCGATGTTCTTTACGCCGTGCGCGTCGCACCAGGCGTCGAGTCCGTCGATGATCTTCGGACACGCGGACGTATCCGTGAAATTGGCCGTACCCACCTGAACGGCGACGGCGCCCGCCAGAAGAAACTCCACGGCGTCCTCCGCGCAGGTGATACCGCCCATGCCCACGACGGGGATCTTTACCGCATGCGCCGCCTCGAACACCATGCGCACCGCAATCGGCTTAATCCCCGCGCCCGATACGCCGCCCGTATTGTTGGCCAGCACGGGACGGCGGCGTTCGATATCGATCGCCATGCCCGTAAAGGTATTGACGAGGGAAACCGCGTCCGCGCCGCCCTCTTCCGCCGCCCGCGCGTTGGCGGCGACGCTTTCGACGTTTGGCGAAAGCTTGACCATCAAAGGCGTTTTTTTCAGCGCGGCCTTGGATACGCGCGTCACTTCCCTTACGCTTTCGGGACGAATTCCGAACGCCATGCCGCCGCAGCGGACATTGGGGCAGGAGATATTCAGCTCGATCATGTCCGCAAGCCCGTCCAGCCGCGCGCAGATCGCCGCGTACTCCTCGAGCGTCTTGCCCGCGACGTTGGCGATCACCGCCGTGCCCGTCCCCTTCAGCCACTCGAGATCGTGCGCGATAAAATGCTCCGCTCCGGGGTTTTGCAGGCCGACGGCGTTGAGAATGACGCCGCGGGATTCCGCGATACGGGGCGTGGGATTGCCGAGACGCGGCTCCAGAGTAAGCCCTTTCGTCGATACGCCGCCGAGGCGGCCGATATCGTACAGCTCGTTATATTCGCGGCCGAAGCCGAAGGTACCCGACGCGGCGACGACGGGATTTTTCAGCGTCACGCCGCAAAGATTTACCGATAAATTGGCCATGATGTTTTTCCTTATTGTCTTTCTAAAGCTTGCCTTGCAAAACCGTTTTTAAGGTCTTTTCCTTATCTTACGCTTAAAATTCCGTTATAAAACCACTTCCCCGATCCCGAACACGGGGCCGTCCTTACAGACGCGGGCGTGTTCGCCGTTCGTCTTCTCGCACACGCAGACGAGGCAGGCGCCGATCCCGCACCCCATGCGTTCCTCCAAAGAAACATAACAGGGAATATCCCTGCCCTCGAGCACCGTTTTCAGAGCCCGAAGCATGGGCAGCGGCCCGCAGGAAAGCACGACGTCGGGGCGTTCTCCCGCCTCTAAATCCGCGGCGAAGGCCTGCACGGCGTTCATTTTTTCCCCGAAACTTCCGTCGTCCGTCACGGCGGTCAGCTTTTTCGCCCGTTTAAGTTCCTCAAGCCCGCATACCGCGCCTTTGTTGCGGAACCCGATATAGGCGGAAATTTCCTTTTCCGCCGCGTATTCCCCGATGACGGAAATCATGGGGAAGATCCCTACGCCGCCGCCCACGAGGGCGATCTTTTTTTCGTTTTCTTTGAGATAAAAGCCGTTGCCGAGAGGCAGGAGCGCGTCGAGCGTTTCCCCCGCCTTCCTTTCGGACAGCAGCTTTGTGCCCTCGCCCCTGATCTGATAACAGACCGTGACTTTTTCCCCGTCCGCTTTGCATACCGCCAGAGGACGCTTCAAAAGGTGCGCCCCGCCCACCGAAAGGTCGGCAAACTGCCCCGCGCGTATCTTCACCGCCTCGGGAAGCGCCAATGTCAAAGAATAGATATTTTCCGCCGCGGGCTTATTTTCGAGAATCGTCGCTTGGTATTCCCTCATGATTTCACTTCCCCATTCTGCCGATGGTTTCGGACAGGTCCTTTTTCATGGCGAGCGCCGCCGCGCGCGCCGCTTCGTAATAGGTTCCGCCCGTTTTCTTATAGGCGCATATGATCCCGCGCGAATTGTTGACCACGCCGCCGAGACCGTTTTTCCCGAAACAGCATTTCAGCATTTCGGCGTTTGCGCCCTGCGCGCCGTAGCCGGGAATGAGGAAAAAGGTATGCGGCAGCTTTGCCCGCAGGGAAGCCGCTTCCGCGGGATGCGTGGCGCCCACCACCGCGCCCACCGCCGAATAGCCGTATCTGCCCGCCGTAGGCTCGCCCCACTTTTCCACGAGGCCGCCCATGTATTCATAAACGGGCGTTCCGTTTTCGAGCAGGAGGTTCTGCAGCTCGCCGCTCGAGGGATTGGAGGTTTTGACCAGCACAAAAATCCCCTTGCCGCGCTTCGCGCAGTCCTCGACGAAGGGCGCAATTCCGTCCGTGCCGAGATACCCGTTGACGGTCAGAAAATCGGACGGAAACGCGGAAAACCGCGCGCCGTTCACCTCCGTTTCGCCGAGAAAGGCTTTCGAATAGCAGGCCGCAGTGGAACCGATGTCGTTGCGTTTTGCGTCCGCGATGACGACGAGGCCCTTTTCCGCGGCGTATTTCAGGGTAGCCTCGTAGGCTTTCAGCCCCTCCGCGCCGTACATTTCGTAATAGGCGATCTGCACTTTTACGGACGGAACGACGTCGTAAAGCGTGTCGATGAGTTTTTTATTGAAATCGAAAATGCGCTCCGCGACGTCGGAAAAATTTTTCGCGCCCGCGCGCATATCGTCGGGAAGATAGTCGAAAGAGGTGTCCAGCCCCACGCAGGTGGGATTTTGCAGCTCGATAATGCGTTCGATCAGCCGATCCGTAATCATGTCCGTTTCTCCTTTTACGCTTTGTATTTCACGTCGCCGTCAACCAGCGTGTATTTCACGACGCCCGAAAGCCTGCGGCCGTTGAAGGGCGTGTTTTTGCCCTTGGAAACAAATTTTGCGGAATCGACGACAAATTCCTCGTTCAGGTCCGCAATCGTGAGGTCGGCCGCCCCGCCCGCCTCGATCTTCCCGCCGCCTAAATTTAATATATCGGAGGGATTGCGGCTCATTTTGTCCGCGATTTCGCTGAGCGTCAAGGCGCCCGCCTTATATAAATAAGTGATTGCAAAGGCGAAGGAGGTCTCGATTCCGCTGATTCCGAACGCCGCCAAATTGTATTCCACATCCTTGTCGTTGGCGTGATGCGGCGCGTGGTCGGTGACGATTGCGTCCAGCGTTCCATCCTTCAATCCTTCGATAATCGCAACCCTGTCCCGCTCCTCGCGGATCGGCGGGTTGACTTTGGTATTGGTGTCGAAGCCCGTGATGAGATCGTCCGTCGCGGCGAAATAGTGCGGGCAGGTCTCCGCCGTTACCTTGACGCCCGCGCGTTTGGCGTCGCGGATCAGCCGCACGCCGCTGTACGTCGAAACGTGACAGATATGCACGGGCACGCCGAGGCTTTCGGCAAGGCAAAGCTCGCGCGCGATGCTCACGTCCTCCGCCGCGCGGGGAATCCCTTTCAGCCCCGCCAGCGTGGAATTGTAGCCCTCGTTGACCACGCCGCCGTCGGCCAGCTCCTTATCCTCGCAGTGGCAAAGGCATTTCATACCGAAGCCGCTCGCGTATTCCATCGCCAGGCGCATGAGGCGGGAGCTCGCCACCGCTTTTCCGTCGTCGGAGATCGCCACCGCGCCCGCCTTTTTCATCTCTCCGATGTCCGCCAGCTGTTCGCCGTTTTCCCCTTTGGTGATCGCGCCGATCGGGCGGATTTTGCACAGCCCCGCCTCTTCGCCGCGATGGCGGATATAGCTGATCACCACCTTATTGTCCGCGACGGGCTGCGTGTTGGGCATGCAGCAAACCTGCGTGAAGCCCCCTTTCACCGCCGCCCTCGAACCGCTTTCGATGTCCTCTTTGTACTCGAAGCCCGGTTCTCTCAGATGTACGTGCATGTCGATCAGCCCGGGAAACACGTGCAGCCCCGCCGCGTCGATCACAGCCTCGCCCTTTTCGGGCGCAATCGTCTCTGCGATTTTTTCGATTTTTCCGTCCGCGATACGAATGTCCTTTTTCTCCACCGTGTCCTTAAAAACCACGTTTCCGTTTTGGATAATCATTTTCTTTACACCTCGCTTATTTACCCGATTTTCTGAATTGTTCCAACAGGAACAAAAGCGCCATTCTCACCGCCACGCCCGACAGCACCTGATCCTCGATACGGCTTTTCCCGTCGTCTATCACCGCGCTCGTCAGCTCCACGCCGCGGTTTACGGGGCCGGGGTGCATGACGATCGCGTCCGGCGAAGCCAGGGACAGCACCTTTTCGTTTACGCCGTAAAATTCCGCGTACTCGTTGAGGGAGGGGAAGTTGCCCGCCTGCTGACGCTCCAGCTGAATGCGCAGCCCCATGACGACGTCCGCGCCCTCCACCGCCTCCTCACGGGAGGCGCACAGCTTCGCGCCCAATCGGTCGATCCCTTTCGGAATCAGCGTTTCGGGCGCGAACATTTTGACCTCCGCGCCCAATTTCGTCAGGCCGAACAGATCCGATTTCGCCACGCGGGAATGCTTGATATCCCCGAGAATCGCCACCTTCAGTCCCTCTATCTTCCCGAACCGCTCCCGCATGGTGCACATGTCGAGGAGCGCCTGCGTGGGGTGCTCGTTCATGCCGTCGCCCGCGTTCAGAACGCTCGCCTTCACCGTTTTTGCAAGCAGATAGGGCGCGCCGCCCATGGGGTGGCGAATGATGATGAAGTCGTTTTTCATGGCGTCCAGCGTCTTTCCCGTATCGACGAGCGTTTCGCCCTTGGCTACGGAGGAGGAGCTTGCGGCGATGTTGATCGTGCTCGCGCCCATATACTTCGCCGCCAGCTCGAAGCTGGTGCGCGTGCGCGTGCTGTTTTCATAAAAGAGAATGGTCGCCGTACAGCCCTCGAGGTGGGGTAGTTTTTTAATCCCCTGCTTCAGCAGCTTTTTCATGTTCGCGGCGGTGTCGAGAATCTCGCTGATCTCTTCCGCCGTCGCGTCGATCAGCCCCAGCATGTCCTTTCTTTTAATCATTTGCGTCCTCCTTTCCGATCACGATCCTGTCCTCCGCCGCGCCCAGCTCGGTAAAATACGCTTCGACGTATTCGCTGCGGGAAGTGGGGACGTTTTTGCCCACGAAATCGGCGCGGATCGGCAATTCCCTGCCCCCGCGGTCGATCAGCTCGAGCAGCTGTATTTCCCGCGGCCGTCCGATTTTGAAGATCGCTTCGAGCGCCGCGCGCACGCTTCGGCCCGTGTTCAGCACGTCGTCGCACAGCACCGCAATTTTGTTTTCTATCGAAAAATCGGGCCGCTCCGCCGTATAGTCGGGCACAAAAAAAGCGGAAACCAGGTCGTCGCGCTGCATACCGATATCTATCCCGAAGGAAGGCACGGCGATCCCTTCCGCCTCGGAAAGACGCTCCCGTATGCGGTCCGCCACAACCTCGCCGCCGCGCTTGATGCCCAAAAGCACTACGTCGTTTAAGTTTTCGTTTCGCTCCGCGATTTCGTGCGCCAGACGGACGAGCGTCCGACGCATGCCGCCTGCGTCCATGATAACGTGTTCTGCCATGCGTTTTTTCTCCGAAAATAAAAAGCGGCCTCGGACCGTCGCCCAAGACCGCAAATGCTTTCTCTGTTCTCCTCCCCCGCAAAAGGCGTGCGGAAAAGTCCGAAGAATATTCGTTTGCTTTATCGTCTTGTCGGCATCACGGTACCGCTCTTAAAGATACTTCAATTATAGCACACTCTTTTCCGCTTGTAAAGGGATCGGGAGGCGTTTTCCGATATTTTTTCAATAGATTTTCACCAGCTTGAAATCCGTCTTATCGCAGGAGGTGAGGTGATATTCCACGCCGTTTTTTTCGGAAGAGAGAGGGAAAAACACGGGGCCGTGCAGATGTCCGAAGATTACTTTATCCACGCCGTTGTTTTCGAAAAGCGAGGTAAACAGGCTGTCCTCGCGCTTGAGGTTGAAGGGCGGATAATGGATCAGCGCAATCGTTTTGTCCCCCTCCTGCCGCAGCGGCTTCACCGTTTCGAAAGCGAGGCGGAAGCGCTCCGCTTCGCGAAGGTACAGCTTTTGGTCCTGTTCGGTGTAATCGGGGCTGCCCGGACACGTCCACCCGCGGGAACCGACGATCACGTATTCCCCGAGCCGCACTCCGTCCGTCTGTAAAAAGAAAAACGAGGGATCGGGCGCGCGGTCGCGCAGACGGGTAATCCCGTTCCACCAATAGTCGTGATTGCCGCGGATAAACACCTTTTTTCCGGGCAAGGGGGAAAGCGAACGCAAATCCTCCATCGCGCCGTCCATCTTCATCGCCCAGCTGATGTCTCCCGCAATGAGAACCGCGTCCTCCTCCGTCACCTTTTCCCGCCAGTCGGCTTTTATTTTTTCGAAATGCCCCTCCCAGTTTCCGCCGAATACGTCCATGGGCTTTTCGGCGTTTGCGGAAAGGTGCAGATCGCTGATCGCGTAAATATTCATGCCAACAGTATAGCAGATTTTTCCCGAAAAGGCAAGATTTTCATGCCGTTTCGGCCGAAAGATAAATTTTTAATAATGAGCCCGAAAGCGATTAAATTTTTTATTCTTTTCGGTCGTCTCGATCTTCCTCATCAATTTTATTTATAAATATTTGCATGCGTTTACGTATGAAAATGGAAAATGGAACCCACATAATTCCCACAAGTATAAGAATAATTCCGATACCTATAAATTGCAGATTATGATGATACTCAATAAGCGAATATATCCCCAAAGCTACAAATATAGGCAAAAAAATAATCGGCAATGCTATTGCAGCGTGATAAGTAAACTTATAACCTTTTTTCAAGTCTTCTTTAAATTTTTTATTCATAACTTCCTCAGCTAGTATTATATTATACTTTTTATAACTTAGCAAGTCTTTTTCGAGCAAATATTAATAGGTTTTTACAAAAAAATCCCTCCCGCGTTTCGCGGAAGGAACTTTCGTTTATTTGGGAAACATATCCGGACGCGGAGCGGCGGACGTCAGCAGCGTCCCTCGCCGCCCTTGCAGGCGCAGGCCCGTGCCTGAGGATAAAGCGGAAGCTCGAAGAAGCCCGTGCAGACCTCGCGGGAGTATTCCTGTGCGGGGGGAATGGCGCAATAGCCGTAGGACGGCACCAGCAATTCCACCTGCATGGCGATCTTGAGAATAACGGTAGTACACATGCTGACGGTAAACGTGTTGTTGGCCGCGTTGAAGGTGCCCTCGGGGGCCACGGCGCTGACCACGCCTTTCACCGTGAAGGGCATGATGGAAGGAGACGGAACGAAGAGGAGAACGTCCTCGTTCATCGTCACGGATGAGGTCGCCTTGCCTTCGACGCCCGCCGCGTCCATATACAACACCTCGACGGGTATCGTGACGGACGCCTGAACGCGGGCGCACTGTTTGTCGGACTGGCGATCTATATTGAGATTGGAAACGGTCGCCTCGGAAGAGAGAGACCTCGCGCTGATAAACGTGAGCGGATATGTAGGATTTGCGGGAACGAAGTCGGTAAGTTCCAACGTATAGTTTTCAAGCTGCGTCTGCTTGATGCAGGCGTCGAATATCTTTTCCGCCTGAATGCATACCTTTTCCGTCAAGCCGTTCAACGGATTGCCCGTAATCGTTCCGGGACATTTATCCGATTGAAAATTAGAAAAAAACGACATTTTTTACCTCCGTAATTAATTACTTATTATATCTTATGTTTTACCCTGCGCTTTTCGTTACGCCTGCAATAATACTTTCATGCCCGGATAGAGCAGAGAAGTCATATTTTTTTGCTCGAAGTTTTCCTCGCTCCCCGAAAGCAAGGTTTTGGTGTCTCCCGCGCGCACGGTATAAAGGTTTCCCCGAAGTTTCGGGATACGCAGGATCTGCCCTTCCCACAACTCCGTTTTCAGCGAGTTGAAGCCGACGATCGCACATTCGGGCAGGGAGAACGCCTCCGCGACGGCTCTCAGCGTCTGTCCGCGTTTGACCTTATAAAATTGAGGAATCACATTTTTTAACATCACTCCATTATATGCGGCGGGAAAAGAAATTATCCTCATAATTCCGCAGGAAGGCCCGTACAATAAATTATGAAAAAAAATATCTATCGCACCGCCGCCGTCGTAACGGGCCTCTCCATTGCGGAACGGGCACTCGGATTTTTATATCGCATCGTTTTGTCCCGTCTGATCGGCGCCGAAGGGCTGGGCCTCTATCAGGTGGCTCTGTCCGTATTCTCCGTCTTTATCACGCTGGGCACGGGCGGCATCCCCATCACCGTCTCCCGCCTCATCTCCAAAAACAAGGCGGGCGGCAGCGCCAAAGGCGAAAGCGGCGCCGTTACGGCGGGCCTGCTCGGCTCGCTCGCGCTCACCCTGCCCGTCTGCCTTATCTTCGTCCTTTTCGGGAGCAAATTCACCTTTCTCTTCTCCGACGAAAGGTGCTTAAGCCTCTTTTCCATTCTTTTGATCGGGCTGGTCTTTTCCTCGGTTTATGCCGTCGTAAGGGGCAGCTTCTGGGGCAACAAACAATTCCTCGCCCCCTCTATCCTCGAACTGGTGGAGGAGAGCGTCATGGTCATCGCGGGCGTCCTTCTCCTGCGCGGCGTCTCCGACGTGTTCGAAGGCGCGCGGCTCGCCTGTATCGCAGTCATCATCTCCTATTTCGTCTCCTTCTCCTCGTCCGCAATCTGTTTCTTCGCCCGCGGCGGCAGGCTCTCCTCCCCCCGCGGACAGCTAAAGCCGCTCTTTTCCTCCGCCATGCCCATCACGGCCGTGCGTGCGGGCGGGTCGCTCGTCGGCTCGGCCGTGGCGGTGCTTCTGCCCGCCATGCTTATCCGCGCGGGCGCCACGCGGACGCAGGCGCTCCAGATGTTCGGCGTCGTCTCGGGCATGGCGATCCCCATTCTTTCCATTCCCTCGACGATCATCGGCTCCATTTCCCTCGTCCTCGTCCCCGAACTGTCCGAGGACTTCTATCGCAAACGCTTTAAGCATATGGCGAAAAATATCGAGCGGGGGCTTTCCACCACCGTTTTGATCGCCTGCACCCTCATCCCGCTGTTTTTCGTGCTCGGGGACGACGTCGGGCGGGTGCTGTATTCGGACGCCAGCGCGGGCGAAATGATACGCAAATGCTGCTTTATCCTGCTGCCGATGAGCCTGACCATGATCTCCACGGGCATACTCAATTCGCTGAATTTCGAAAAGCAGACGCTCGTCTTTTATTTTATCGGCGCGGCGCTGATGCTGGGCGCGGTTCTCCTGCTGCCGAAATACATCGGGGTTTATGCCTATCCCGTCGGGCTCGCCTTAAGCTATCTGGTCTGTTCGGTGTGCAATCTCATATTTTTATGTAAAAAATGCCCCCTGCCTTCCTCCCTGCTGAAAAAGAGCCTCATCGTCTGCGCGCTGATGCTGCCGATCTCTCTGATCGGGCAATTTATCTGCGTGGCGCTGAAAAAATATCTCAGCGCGCTGGGCGCAATGGGCCTCACTGCACTCGCCATGCTGGCAATCACTTTCGTTCTTTACTTTTTTTGTCACATTTTTTCCCCGAAGCCCTTCAAAAAGCTTTTATTTGAAAAATAGAGAGATTTCCCCCCGCAATCCTTGACAGAAGCTCTTTTTTGTTTTACAATATGAGTGCAAAAACTTTCTCATCGGAGGAATAGACAATGGGCTATAAAACCAAAGAATGGCGCGACAGCATGCGCGTTACGTTAGACTACAACAACATGACCGAAAAATTTCTCGGCGACAAGGGCTTCTCTCCCAAGAAGCTAACTTCCTACAATGCGGTGGCCGCCGCGGCCTTCAATTACGTGAAGGAAAACAGGGGCAGGGACGACCTTTACATGGGTTGGACGGAGCTTCCTTACAATCAGAAAGAGATCGTTGCCGACATTGCGGCCACGGCGAGAAACGTGCGCAGAAAATTTCAGTATTTCGTCGTGCTCGGGATCGGCGGCAGCGCCCTCGGCCCCATCATGGCGTTTAACGCGCTCTGCCATCTTCACTATAACGACCTCCCCAAATCGGTGAGAAAAGGCCCCAAATTTTACGTGGAGGACAACGTCGATCCCGTCAGAATGAGAGACCTTCTCGACGTAATCGACCCCGCCAAGACTTGCTTCAACGTCATTTCCAAATCGGGCGCCACCAGCGAGACGATGACGCAATACCTCATCATTCTCGACCTGCTGAAAAAAGCGGGCGTCAGCGTCAAGGACAACGTGATCTTCACCACGGACGCCGCAAAGGGAAACCTCAAAAAGATCTCCGACGAGGAAGGCGGAATCAAGAGCTACGTGCTTCCCGACGGCGTCGGCGGAAGATTCTCCCAGCTCTGCCCCGTGGGGCTTCTCCCCGCGGCGGTGCTCGGCATAGACATCAACGGCCTGCTCGCGGGCGCGGCGTATATGGATAACGTCTGCCGCTATCCTTCCCCCGCCAAAAACCCCGCCCTCATGTGCGCGGTGCTTCAGGTCGCGGCGATGGAACAGGGCAAAAATGTCGGCGTCATGATGCCCTACTCCGACAACCTCAAATATCTCGCGGATTGGTACTGCCAGCTTTGGGCGGAATCTCTCGGCAAAAACGTCACACTCGACGGCAAGCCCTGCAACGTCGGCCAGACCCCCGTCAAATCGCTGGGCGTCACCGATCAGCATTCGCAGGTACAGCTCTATACGGAGGGGCCGTTCGATAAGGTGGTCACCTTCCTTTCCCTTAAAAAATACGCTTGCGAAATGCCCATTCCCCACGGCTGCGAAAACATTCCCGACGTGGCGTTCCTCGGCGGACATACCATGCAGGAACTTATTCAGGCGGAAAACGAGGCCACCGCTTACGCGCTTACGAAGGCGGGCCGAATGAACTATACCCTCTGGATTCCCGAGCTCAACGCCTTCACCCTCGGCCAGTTGCTCTTTTTGTTCGAGCTTCAGACCGCCTACGCGGGCGCCATGCTGAACATCGACACTTTCAACCAGCCGGGCGTCGAAGAGGGCAAAAAGGCGACCTTCGCCCTGCTCGGCAAAGCGGGGTACGACTCCAAAAAAGCCGAACTCGACGCTCAACCTGCGAAAGACGGCAAATATATCATCTGACTTTCTCAATAAACGGAAAACGCGCTTCCCCTCGGGCCTCAAACGACCCGGGGGGAATTTTTTCCAAAAAACGCGCGCGGCCTTGTATAAAACGCGGCCTCGGCGGGAATACTTCCTATTGAACAGGAAAAGCTCGCCTTTACATATAATGCACTAAGGGAGTCTTTTCTTACGCAAGAGGTGTTTTATATGAATGTCAAACGAGGGGAACTTTACTACGCCGACTTATCGCCGGTGGTCGGCAGCGAACAGGGCGGCATACGTCCCGTTTTGGTGGTGCAGAACGATGTCGGGAACAAATACTCCCCCACCGTCATCGCCGCTGCCGTCACCAGTAAGATCAACAAAGCGAAGCTTCCCACTCACATAGAGCTGCCCTCCGCCTACGGGCTGGCCAAGGACAGCGTGATTCTTCTCGAGCAGATCCGTACCATCGACAAGCGCCGTCTCAAGGAGCGCATAGGCGAACTTCCGCCCTCCACGATGAATCGGGTCAATAAGGCGATTCTCATCAGCCTCGGCTTCACGCAGAATCCCTGAATTCCGTTTTTTGCCTATCCGATGTTTTTCATCATCTTCCCCCCATACGGCCGCAGCGGCCTCGGAGCAGTCCGATCCCCTGCGACGCAGCAAAACGGCACGAGGCGTTTTTTGCCCCGCGCCGTTTTTGCCGTCTCGGGCGCGGTTTCGCGCGGGAAAGCCAAAATGACGCAAAATCAGCCAAATTCCGCGGCCGCGTTTTTGTTATAGTGATTTCCGAAAGACCTATAAGCCATCGGAGGCTGCTATGAACGAACGCAAAAAGTTCAATTTTTCCACCGTTCTCCTTTACATACTTCTCTTTATCGCCATGTTTGCGCTGTACTACGTCGGCGGAAACGGCGAGCCCTTTTCCCTCGCGCTCCTGTACGCCATGCTGGCGGCGGGGCTGAACCCCGTCGTGTCCTGCCTTTTGTACGCGCTTTCTGGGCTGTCGGGCTTTACCCTGCATTTCCTGCCCGTCTATGCGGGACAGGCGGCCATCCTCTGCATCGTCTTTTGCGTCTATGCGAAATTGAAGAAAAAGGCCTCCGTGCTTCCGCTCGCCTGCGTCGCCCTGTCGCTGGCGCTTTTCGTGGCCTTTTCGCCCTTCACCCCCTACAATATCCCGCTCAAGCTACCCTTCTCGTTGGGCGCAATCACGCAGAAAATCATTCTTTCGGGACTCATCCTGCTGCTTTCCGCCATGTTCACCGTGGCGCTTAAAGCCCTCTTGAACAAACTGCTCCGCTGTCGTCTCAAGGCGGAAGAGATTATCTTTTCCGTTCTCTTCTTCGTTCTCTGCGGCGTGGGTATCTGTCGTATCGCAAGCGTCACCGCTTACATGGGTATCGCGTTTCTCGTCCTGCTGCTCTTTGCCTGCGCGACGAAAGACGCCTCCGCCCTCGTGTGCGCCTTCGCGCTGAGTCTGCCGCCCGCCTTTGTCGGCGGCGTTTCGCCCGAACGCTTTTTTATCTATGGGATCGCCGTGGTCTTGTTTATCAAAATGGGCCGACTGCCCGCCGTGCTCGCGCTGTTAGCGGTATTTTTCGCCTACGGCTATTTCGACGGCATCTACGCCTTAAAGACCTCCCTTCTCGTACAATCCATTCTTTCCGCGCTCATTCCCTCCCTTCTTTTTCTGCTCATTCCCTCTCCGTTGGTCAGAAAAATGGAAAACAAGCTTGTCTTTTATCGGGAAAAGCACCTTTCACGGATCGCCATCAATCGCAACCGCGCGGCCATCGGTGAACAGCTTTTCGAGATTTCGGGCGTATTCAGGGAGATACAGACCACTTTTGCCGCCCTGAGCACCAACGAGGCCGAGGAGGGCGCCAAGGAATACATACGCGGCTGCGTAATCGAAAGCGTCTGCAAATCGTGCGCCAACTACCGCACGTGTATGGCGCGAGGCTTGGAAAACGGCCTCAACAAGCTGATCGACGTCGGGTGCGCAAAAGGAAAAACAAGCCTCATAGATATTCCCTCCGATCTGGCCGAATCGTGCGTCAATCAAAGCGGCGTCTTATATGCGGTCAACCGACAGATCGGGGACTATCGAAAATACATGCTGGAGACGGAAAACGCGGCTTCGGGCCGGCAACTGCTCGCCAACCAGGCGCAGGGCGTCAGCGAGATTCTCAAAAATATAGCACTCGAACAGAGCGAGCCTTTAACTATCTATTCCGAAAAAGAAAAACAGCTCAACGTCGCGCTTTTGAAGGCAGGAATCGTCTGCTCCGAGGTGCTGATCGCGGGCGACGAGGACAGCCTCACCCTCTCCCTCGTCACTTTCGGCAAAGCGGACGTAAAAAAGATAGCCGCAATCGCCTCCCACGTGCTCGCCGCGCCGTTGATTATCTCCGAACGGCTGACGTTGAGCAAGGACAAGTTTTGCTGTATTCTGCACAGAAAACCCTATTTCGACGCGGCGTTCGGCGTGGCGACTCTCACCAAGACGGGCGAAATCGCCAGCGGCGACACGCATTCCGTCATCAAGATAGACGAAAGACGGTTTATGATCGCCCTTTCCGACGGCATGGGCAGCGGCGAATACGCGCGCCGTATCTCCGAAAGCACGATATCCCTGCTGGAGAGCTTCTACCGCGCGAAAATGCCCTCCTCGCTTGTGCTTTCCACCATCAATAAGCTGCTGACCTTCAGCCGCGAAGAAACCTTCGCCTGCGTGGATATCGCGGTGGTCGATCTCGACAACGGGGAGGCGGACATCGTAAAGATCGGCTCGCCCATGGGCTTCATTCTCTCGGGAAATGCTCTGCATATCCTCGAAAGCGCGTCTCTGCCGCTCGGTATCCTCGAATCCCTTCACCCCGACACCTCCTCCTATACCCTGCAGGAGGACGACGTACTTCTGTTTTTAAGCGACGGAATCACCTCCGCCTTCGGCTCCTCGTCGGATCTCTACGAGACACTGAAAAATATTCCCGCTTCCAATCCCCAGCAATTGGCGGACGCGCTGCTCGCCAAGGCGGTGGCGCTCTACGGCGGGACGGCAAAGGACGACATGACTGTACTGGCCGTAAGGCTGTTCAAAAGTCTTTCGGAAGCGGTATAACGAAAAAATGTGAACAGTAAAATCGAAAAAGCCCTCCTGTTTTCGGAGAGCTTTTCTTTTTTTGTTTATAGAGCGGCGGCCAGAATCATCATCGCCAGCGAGTAATATACGCAAACGGCCACCATGTCGTTGATCGTCGTGATCAGCGGCCCCGAAGCGACGGCAGGATCGATCTTCATTTTTTTGAAGAGCATAGGGATAATCGTCCCGAAGAAGCTGGATACGACCATAGCCACGGCCATGGCGGCGGATATGCACAGCGCGGCAAGCAGCGGCTGAGGGGTGCTTTTCGCAATGAACAGATAGAGCGCGGAGGAAGCGAACGACAATGCGCCCACGATGAGGCCGTTAAAAAATCCGACGCGTATTTCCTTAAAGACGAGTTTCGCCATCGTCTTGCCGTCCACGTCGTCGGCCAGCACGCGGATCGTCACGGCCAGAGACTGGGTGCCCACGTTGCCCGCCATGTCGAGAATCATCGATTGAAAGAAAACGAGATAGGCCAGCCTGTCGATCACGTGATCGAACAACCCGACCACCGTCGATACGCCCAGCCCCAAAAAGAGCAGAATAATCAGCCAGGGAAGCCGCTTGCGCACGGATTTTGCCGTGGATTCGGAAAGATCCTCCTCCTCGGTCAAGCCGCCGAGCTTTGCGTAATCCTCACCCATTTCCTCATCGACCGCCTCGACAATATCCGCGCTGGTAATGACGCCGAGGATACGATTTTCGTTATCGAGAACGGGAATGGAATCCTCGGAATATTCCTTAAGCTTCTCGATACAATCGGCGATATCCTCCGCCGCATAAACATACGGATAAGATTCGGTGATAATTTCTTTCAAATCCTGCGTGGAGCGGGCAATCACCAGGTCCCGCAAATCGATAGCGCCGCGGAAAGCGCCCTGTTCGTCCGTCGCGTAAATGGTGGAGATGTTATCGTTTTCGGCCGCCTGATCGATAACGCTCTTCATCGCCTGTTTAACCGAATAGTTGTCGGGCACGGAAATGAAATTGGTGGTCATGCGGCTGCCGACCGTATTTTCGCCGTAGGAGGAGATCATTTCGATATCCTCCACGGCCTCGTCGTCCATGAGGTCGATGATCTCGTTTCGGGTGTCGTCCTCCAGCTCGTCGAGTACGTCCACCGCGTCGTCCGCGTCCATGCTTTCGATGATGTCGGCGGCCTTTTCCGCGTCCAGCTCGGCGATATAGTCCTCGACGTTGTCGAGATAGCTGAAGATATCGGAAATCTCGTCGTCGGACAGGATATGATAAAGCTTTCTGCGGTTGGCTTGCGTCAGCTCGCCGAACACCGAAGCGATATCGTTATCGTGATAATCGGTCAGCTTTTCGCGTATTTCCTCGGACGGGAGATCGCTTTGAATAATTGCAAGAAGCTCCTCCTCGTAATCGCGTTTGTTCGGTACGGAAAAATCATTCTCCTTCGGCGGCGTTTCCGCCGCGTTATTGCCTCTGTTTTTCTCTTCCATGGGCAGCTCTCCTTCGTTTGGAATTTTTAAGTATTTTCCGACCGATCAAAAAAGTTATCAACCGATATCCGTTTCCTCGTCTTCTAAATTCTTACTTTACGGCTTCCGCCGTTTACTTACACGCCACTATAGCATTGCAGCTGTAATGCTATAATATTGCGCAAAAATACTTGTACTTGCTTCAAGCTTCCGTGTTTTTCTTATAGTATAACTTAACCGACGTTATGTTTGAATAGGGTACAAAAATACTTGCTTCAAACTTCCGCATTTTCGCTTTTATGATAACATGGACAAGCCATATTTTACGGCACAAAAATACACTCGAATACTTCGCGTTCCGTATTTTCGTTTGTATTATAACATAACTGACGTTATGTTTGAATACTGCGCAAAAATGCCTGTAAATACTCCGTGCTTCCGCACTTTTGCTTGTATTATAACACTTATCTCCTCATTTTTCAAGCCCCTGCCGCAGAAGAATTTTTCTGTTACTTTTTAACATTTTATTTTTCGGGACAAAAAATGAAAGGGCGCTTCCAAACGGAGACGCCCTTCCTTCAGAGTTGCTTCGGATATGCTTTATTTATTTTCTTCGGAAATCTGGTTCTGCTTCGATCTGAATATCTTGCGGAGCTGGAACACGCCGCCGCATTCGGGGCAGCGATAGGCAAACGCGCCTTCCTTCACCGTCAGCTTCGTCGCGCAGTCGGGACAGGTTACCGACCATTTCTTGGGCGGAAGAGGTTTGGAAAGGTCGTCCTCCGTCAAGTCGTCCGCTTCAGGATATGCAGGCAGTTTATTTTCCTTTCGGGGCTGCTGATAGGCATACGTCTCCATCACCGCTTCCCTGGGAAGAGGCTCTTGGGCGGGTGCGTAAGCGGGCACCAAAGCTTTGGTCTCCGCCTTCTCAGCGGACGTTTTTGCCTCCTCTGCGTGCACGGGCGCTTCGGCTGCCGTTTCAGCCGCAGGCGCGGGCATTACGGGCGTTTCAGCGGGCGCAGCAGCAGCCGCAATCCCCGTTTCTTCCGTCACGGGCTGTTTGGCCTTGCGCATCCACTTTTCCGCCAACGCTCTCTCCACGGCGGCCCGTTCTGCGGCCGTGCGGGTTTCTTTCTTCGCCATAGCCGCTTCCGCGCGGCGCGCTTTCTTATCCGCCGCAGGCGCTTTTACAGCCTCCTCGGTTTTCTTTTCCGCTTCGGACGAAGCGGACGCCGCCGCAGGTGCAACGGATTCCACAGTCGCGGCGGGTTCCTCCGTTTTCGCTTCCGTGACTATGGGCTCTTCCGTGGGTTCCTGAACATACTGATACGGGTTAAAGGGACGATACGGACGGCCGTTCACCCATTCCTGGTTGCCGTATCCGTAAGGATTGGGATAGGGATTCATATAAGGATTGTTATAGGCATAGCCGTAAGCGGGCTGATTGCCGTCGGGCATGGCGTTTGCGGCAGGCATCGGCGCAGGCGGCATCATCTGCGGCCCTGCAATCATAGGCATTACCATCACGGGCTGACCGTTCGGCTGCATAAATACCGCGGGCTGCGTGATGCACTGCAGAGGAACATGGTACATTGCAGGCACATTTGCAGGCGTTTCCTGCGCCGCTGCGGCGGGCGATTCCTCAACGCGATCCGCCGAAGCCATATTATACGAATCGGGATCGAAATCCAGCTCGTCTTCGTTCTCCGAAAGGGTCTCTCCGACGGGTTCCTCAACTTTGCCCTTGACGTTGGGCAAACGGCACATACAAAATTCTTCTATCATCGCCGCCAAAGCAATCACGGCGATGTAAAGCGTACCCATCGAGGGCACGATGCCGTCGCGTTTCTTACTTGCCACGATCAAGAGAATAAACAGAGCAGCCGACGTAACGAGAAGGAAAATTGAGAAGATTCTGAAATTCTTCATGCCGTCTCCTTCCTTGCCGTAACGATTGAACTCGGTGTCGGCAGTGGCATGCTTCAACAGCACCAGCGTCCAGACGCAGGCGAGAAGCTGAACGAAAGGGATCACCCCGTAAACGAAAACGTCCATTTTCGCCTTGAACAATTCGGTGAAAGCGCCTTTTTCCATCCATTTCAACGCATTGAGCATAAGGTTTGTACGGGAGATAAAATACATGATCAGCCCGACGAACACCAGCTGGGCGAGATTGCGGAAGAAAGGCGCCCATCTGCCGACCAGTCTCTTTTCTTCCTCGAGCGTGTCGCCCGTGGTAAACCAGCTGACGTTTCCGCCGACGAGCCCGCACCAGAAATGGAAAATCAGCCCTATCGCCACGGCGATATAAAACAGATTGGAGAAGCCCGCGCCCGAGATGAGATGAATCATAAACGGGAAGGCGATAAATACGCAATATGTACCCGAGAAAATTTTTCCCATCCGCTCCATCGCCAGCAGATTGCGGTTATATCCGTTTACCCGCGAAGCCTTTTTCTTGAACAGGCGGCTCAGACGGGACAGCGACTTGATTACGTTGATGACGAGGGTGAGAAGCATGACGGCGTAAATCAGCGCGACAAACACGTTGACGGAAACCGCGATCGGGGAGGCCTTGATATTTTTAAGCTCGAGAAAGGGCTTCCAAAAGGTCTTTACCCACATGTCTCCCACGGATGTCCCGTAGAGCATGGGAAAGAAAGCGACCGCAGCGAGAAAAATCGTGGCGATCAGATAGAGCATACCGACAAATTCCGCTTTGGAATGTGTTCTGGCAATGCGTTTTTTCAGAGAGACGGGCTTCGTTTCTTTTATATTTTCTTTCATTATTTCGCCTCCATAGCCTTCTTCAGCGAATCGGGCAGGCTGACCTTGGTATTGTTCAGGTTAGAATAGGAAAATACGATAGTTTGCGTCATTTTCGATATCGGGGACGAAACATTCTTCGGATCGGTCACGCTTGTCGTATAACGCACGGTCGGACGGCATCCCACCGTAAACCGACATTCGGCTTCGTATTTATCTGCGGCCTGGGCGGGGCCCTTAAAGCTATATTCCCCCGTCGCGCCGATCAATATCTTGTTTTCCGAAGCGCCGAACTCAAAGATTTCGGCCATGCCTCCAAATGCTTCATAGACCCCATATAAAAGCAGCTCCGTCCCGTCGATAACGTCGTCTTCGAAAGCCCTTTCAGTCCATTTCGCCTTGTCGCCGAGAACGGAATCGGAAGGATTCGACAAAGCCGTATATGTATTCGAGCGGACGTAATATCGATCGCTTTTAGGCTTGGAAAAAGCGTATTCGGCAGCCGTTACCGAATAAGTACGCCCCGACAACGTCGTACTGCTTATTTTGATATAGGAATAATCGGCGTCCGTATAAATCATGCCTTCGGTATTTACATCGCTTACCTCTTGTCCCGTTTCCGTTTTATACGTTATGGAATAAGAAGCATTAAAAGACAGCGTATAAGATTTATATTTTGCGTCTTTATTTGTCCCTTCAAACACCCCTTCCGTCTCATCGACCAGCTTTTTCGTCTCGTCAAACCCCTTACGATTAAACACGCTGCCCGTCGTTGCGGCGCCGAAGGGCTTTTCCGCCTTTCCCACGGCGTTTTTGTCGAACATCGTGCCGTAAACCACGGTGCCGCCCGCCAGTGCGAGAGAAAGAATCAACCCGATCGTCCCGCAGATTCTGCCTTTCTTTTTCATCCGAAGCCTCCTGATATTTTTTCATTTTTTATCGGTCTTATATTTATTTGAAACTTACAAATATTTACACCGATTTTTATTCCTTTCTATTATAACCTGTTTTTTCCATATTGTCAATATTCTTTTCCAAATTTTTCTCCGTAATTCCCCAATATTTTTTGTATTTTCGCTTTCGTCAACCCCGCGTTTAATCATTCCGTTTTTATTTGGCACGAACGCATGGCTTTAATCGCCCTTTCGTGGCTTTCGGGGGTAACGCCCGCGCAACAGGAAGCGTCCACGGCGATCTCCGTTTCGGGACAAAATGCCTTCGCCAGCATGGCATTGGAAATCACGCAGATATCGGTGCATACGCCGACAAATTCCACCCGTCCAAACTCTCCGTCCCGAATAAACTCCGCGAGAGAAAGGCTGCCGAAAGTCGGCTTATCAAACACCCTGTCCCCTTTCAGACAAAGCCCTTCGACGATTTGCCAGCCTTCTGTTCCGCGGATACAGTGAGGCACGGGCAAATTTCTCCCCTCCTGCGTCGAAAGATAATCGGCGCCGTGCGTGTCCCTCGTAAAAACAATGGTCTTTCCCGCCGTCCGCGCCCCGTCGATTTTTTGTTTTAGCTTCGGCAAAACCGCCCGTGCCTCGGCGCTTCCCAAAACGCCCGTCACGAAATCGTTCTGCATGTCCACCACGATAAGCAGCTCTTTCATTTTTTCTTTTCCTCCCGCTTTATATTCCATGCTCGGCCGCAGGCCTTTATGCCTTCTTCTACGCGCATATCATGTCGAATTTTAGATTAAATATCCTTCTTCAAAACGTATATTCCAAAGAATTTTATGCAGCTTTTCTAAATTTTATTTACTTGCCGAACTTATCTTTATACATAGAAATACACTTGTTTATAATTTCCACGGCTTCGTCTCTATGACAGATTTCCTTAACCGTCGTCTGTTTATGTTCGAGCGTTTTATAAACCTCGAAAAAGTGCATCATTTCGTCGAATACGTGATTGGGTAATTCATGGATATCGTAATAGCCGTTATAGGTCGGGTCTTTGAAGGGAATGGCGATCACTTTCTCGTCCAGGGAACCGCCGTCGATCATTTTGATCACACCGATGGGATAACAGTTGATGAGGGTCATGGGATAAATCGTTTCCCCGCAAAGCACCAACACGTCCAGCGGGTCGCCGTCCTCGGCAAGCGTTCGGGGAATAAAGCCATAATTGGCGGGATACACCGTAGAGGTATAGAGAACGCGGTCCAGCTTCAGAAGGCCCGTTTCCTTATCTAATTCGTACTTTACTTTACAGCCTTTCGGGATCTCGATCAGCGCCTCGAAGCTTTTCGCTTTTATCCGTTCTTCGGAAATATCGTGCCAGATATTCATAATTAAATCACTCCTTTGGGACGGTCCGTTTATTTGTCTTTTATAATAATATTGTATCATACTTTCCGATTTTTCGCAAGAGTTGGAAATAAGCTTTCAAAAATTTCCCCGACGGATATCCCGAAAAAAGACTTTTATAGGTTTACCGTTTTACGCGAAAAGGGCAAAAGGCTTTTAATCAGTTGTTTTTTTCAAAAAAACATGCTATAATGGGAACGCTTACCTTAAATCGTTTTTATCGGAGAAACTATGCTGAAAGAGAAGATGAAAAATTTCGGAAGCAGTATAAAAAGTGCGGTTAAAAATTTCTTTAAGAGAAAAAATCCCGCCCAATTTTTTATCGCGATGATGGCGTTGAGCCTTATTATATGGCTCGTCAGTTCGCTCATCGTCGGAGAAAAATTTTTCACGGGAATCTTTTTTAATAACGGCACCGACCTTTTTATGGATTATTTTAATTCGATCAGAGATGTTTTTCAGGGCATAGGCGTCTATACCGAACGACATGTTATCTATCCGCCTATGGCGAATCTGATTTTTCTTTTGTGCCTGCGTTTTGTCCCGGACGAATATGCCGCAACTTCTTTTAACGATCGTTATCTATGGGTCAATTATCCTTCGGCAATTTTGTCCTGTTTATTGTTTATACTTATTTTTGCCGTTCTGTTTTTATTGCTTTGTCAACGGTATATGCGCTTTAACGGGAAAACAAAGCTCCTTTTTTCTTTTTTCCTGTTGGCCAACGTGCCCATGCTTTACCTATTGGAGCGCGGAAATATTATTTTGATTTCCACCCTTTTTACAGGTATCTATATTTTTACTTATGACAGCAAAAGTAAGCTCGCCCGAGAAATAGGGCTTTTCTCTCTTGCATTCGCCTTTTCCATTAAATTATACCCCGCCGCGTTAGGTTGGATGCTGATCGCAGATAAGCGCTATAAAGAGGCCTTACGGTGCGTAATTTATGGAATTTTACTGCTGATTATCCCCTCGTTTTTTTTCGGTGGGCCGAAATGCCTTATTTGGATGATGGAAAATATATTTTCCTTTTCGTCGGGAAATAGTGGTTGGGACACAATTTCTCATGCAGTGCATATTCCCGTAATCGTTTTGAAAATAATATTTTATATCGGAATAGTAACCTGCATCGTCTTTTTTATTCTTTCGTCTTTTTTTCAAAAAGAGCGTTGGAAGGTCTGGACGTTTGCTTGTGCATTATTTATGGCCGCCCCGCCGTTGCATGCCGTTTACGGTTGGAATCTTTTTCTCATTCCCCTTATTTTACTTTGCAATGAAAAAACATTAAACGGAAAAAATCTTCTATATTTCCTTTTCATTGCTTTTCCGTTTTTATTTATTCCCGGGGTCTTTCCTCCCGGCATCTCCAATTCGAATATCACAATAAATGAAGTCGTCATTCTTTTATGTCTTATCGCCCTTCTTATACTTTGCATTGTCGATACGTTTTCGGCAATTACAATCAGGCAAAAAGAAAAAAATAATGTTTCCGCTGATTTTTAACTGAAGAAACAAACAAGGAAGTCAATTTTCTATTATGTACTATGTAAATGAAAATATTAAAAACACAAAAAGAATTTTTCCTCAACAGGGCAGATATGCGTATAAGAGATATGATATGAACGAAAATCCCGAGGGCCTTCCCAAAGCTTTTGTCGATTCAGTCCTCAAGGAAATCACGCCCGAATTTTTGTCCGTTTATCCCGAGCCTGACCGTTTTCTAAACAAATACGCTTCTTTTGTCGGGGTAAGCTACGACAATGTCCTTACGACAAACGGTTCCGACACGGCGATACGATATCTTCTCGAAACTTTCGGAGAAACGAAAAAAGAAGTTGTAACCGTCTCTCCTTCCTTTGAAATGTATGGGGTAAACTGTAACATACTCGGTTTGAAGCACGTCCCGGTCTCCTATGAAAAGGATCTGACGATAAATATTGAAAATATTTTGCGCGCGATTACTTCCGATACCCGTGTTGTTGTTCTTTTGAACCCTAATAATCCAATAGGAAACGTTTATACCCGGGAAGAAGCGGAACAAGTGATTATCAAGGCACAACAAGTCGGAGCAATCGTTATTATAGATGAAGCTTATCACTACTTTTATAGACATACCTTTCTCGATTTTATCGAGCGCTATGACAACGTAGTTATTTTAAGAACTTTTTCAAAGCTTTTTTCGCTCGCCGCTTGTCGATTGGGGGTAATACTCGGCAATCCGGCGTTGATTTCTTACGTAAAAAATGCCCGGTTGACATTTGACGTCAACTCCGTCGCTTTACTTTTCGGTGAACGGATTTTAGAGCGTCCCGAGTTGATTGAGTATTTAATAAAACGGCAGGAAGAAGGAAAGAGTTACACGCTTAACCGCTTGAAGGAATATGGTTATGAATATCGGGACTGTAAAGGGAATTTTATCTTTATCAAGCCTTTGCATGACGCAAGGACTATCGCGGAAAAGCTGCGTGAAGAAAAAAAAGTTTTAGTCCACGCTTACGGCAATCCCCTATTAAAGGACTATATACGTGTTTCCGTCGGATCAATCGACGCAATGAAGATATTTCTAAATGCGTTCTTCGAGGTCGATCACAAATAGCTTTTGCTATAGGATAAGGGAAAACAAAAGATGAAAAAAGTAATAACTTACGGTACGTTTGACATGCTTCATATTGGTCATATCCGTTTGCTGGAAAGAGCAAAGGCTTTAGGCGATTATCTGATTGTAGGGATTACGTCCGCAGGCTTCGATATGGCACGGGGAAAACTGAATGTCCGGCAAACTTTGACCGAGCGCATAAAAGCCGTTATGAATTTAGGAATAGCCGACGAAGTCATTGCCGAAGAGTACGAAGGCCAAAAAATCGACGACATCAAACGCTATAACATTGATATTTTCGCTATCGGTTCCGATTGGGAAGGAAAATTTGATTATTTGAAAAACTATTGCGAAGTAGTGTATCTCGAAAGAACAAGGGGAATTTCAAGTACGGAAATCCGTTCCCGCAACGTTATACGAATGGGTATTGTAGGATATTCTTCAATGTCGGAAAAATTTATTGAAGAATGCAAATATGTAAACGGCATAGAAGTACAGGCTATTTATACAAAATCTTACCCTCCTCCCGCTGCTTTGAGTTTTAAGGAGGCAAATGCCTGTTATCTCTTTGACGACTACGAAAAATTTCTTTCTGAAATTGACGCCGTCTATATCGTCTCCGATCCAAAGACGCGATACGGCTACATTAAAAAAGCACTCATTGAGAAAAAGCACGTTTTGTGCGAATCTCCCGTTTCTTTAAGCCGTGAACAAACCATCGAACTGATCACGTTGGCACAGTCGAAAAATCTCATTCTTTTTGAAGGCATAAAAACAGCCTACGTCCTTGCCTTCTCTCGACTTATTTCGCTTGTTCGCAGCGGAATTATAGGGGCAGTTAAATCCATCGATTCTACTTGCACCAGTTTAAGAAGCACTTCGGAAAATAACTGGGGAAGTCTGCTCGATTGGGGCGCGATCGCCATACTTCCGATTTTTGAAATTCTCGGTACGGAGTATATAAAAAAAGATATCATTTCCTATTTCGGCAATGCCGACGATATCGATCTGTTCACGAAAGTATCTTTTATTTATCCAAAAGCAACTGCGTCCTTAAAGGTCGGCATAGGCGTCAAATCGGAAGGAGAATTGGTTATTTCGGGAACGCGCGGTTATGTCTATGTTCCCGCTCCCTGGTGGAAAACGGAATATTTTGAAATCCGTTTTGAAAATCCTGCTGAAAACAAGAGATACTTCTATTCGCTGCATGGCGAAGGCATAAGATACGAGATATCCGCCTTTTCTGAAATCATTCAGAGAAAAACGGAAAATTATTATATTAATAACGATATTACCATTGCGATCAGCGGATTAATGGAAGATTACTGTAATAAAAAAGACGTAACGCTTATTTGCTAAATTGTTTGCCCTTCAATCGCACTGCGTTTTTTACAAAGGAGAAAGTATGGAAAAGCTGGAAAAAATTCATTCGGTTCTTTTCGATATGTTGAGAGAAATCGCCTCTTTATGCGATAAATATGAGATCGAATATTTTTTAGATTCGGGGACGTTATTGGGTGCGGTAAGGCATCAGGATTTTATTCCTTGGGACGACGATGCCGATATCGCAATGAAAAGAAGCGAATATGAAAAATTTCTAAAGGTAGCGGACGAGCTTCCCAAGCCCTATCTTTTGATTCAACCGCAAGATTATGGCGGATACTTTTTTGATTTTGCGCCGCGCGTCCTCAATATGGATGAACCTTTACATACGGAAACACACGAAGACATTGCACAAAATAACTATCAAAATCGTATGGCCGTCGATATTTTTTTATTGGACAATGCCCCTGATGACTTAAAAGCATTCCACAAGATGGTATTAAAGCAAAAAATCTTTTACGGATATGCAATGGCGCATCGTTTCAATAAAAAAATGCATTCGCATTCTTTAAGTGAAAAGCTGAAAATTTTTATTTTATCTTTTCTGGGAAAATTCCATTCTCTTAAAAACATTTTGAAAAAGCAAGAATGCTTAAGCACTGCTTACAACAAAAAAGACACCAACTACTATTGTTTTACAAACGTTATTCTTAAAGAAATCGGGAATCGTTATTCAAAAGAATGGTTTGATTCCTCCGTGAAGCTTCCTATACGCGACGCTCTCTTTACCTGTCCCGCGGGATACGATAAAACGCTGACTGCTTTATACGGCGACTATATGACGCCTCTGCCTCCGGAAGAACGCTATCCCTCTCATATCGATTAAATTTAGATAAGGAAAAAACCGCTGCATTTTGCTATTATCAGCAGTAATTCAAAGGAGGAAATTAGTGGATAAAATCGCCGTGCTCGTTCCCTGCTACAACGAAAGCAACACGATCGAAAAGGTAGTAAACGACTTCCGCCGCGTCCTTCCCGACGCGATCATTTACGTGTATGACAATAATTCCACCGACGACACCGCGGCCATTGCTCTTGCAGCCGGAGCGGTAGTTCTGCACGAATACATGCAGTGAACAGGAAACGTGATCCGAAGGATGTTTCGGGAAATCGACGCCGAATGCTATATTATGGTGGACGGAAACGATACGTATCCCGCGGAAGCCGCGCCCGAAATGGTGCGTAACGTTTTGGAAAAAAACAGCGATATGGTCGTCGGCGATCGCCCTGATCATGTGGTTCGGAGTAAATATCTGTCACGGAAATTATAAACTGATAAAAATCATTTCCACCGCCGTCGTTATGGTGTTCAACTTCGTCACAAAAAAATTGACTCTCTCTAAAAGATAAACTTTTTCCAAAATTTCGGTAAAGGCCTCGTCGATTAAATATGAAATTTAACTCTCTGTTTGAAAAAGAAAATAGAAAAAAGATGGGCGACCTTTTTCTGAACATCGGGGCGACCGCCCTGTTCAATCTCGTCATTCAGTTTGCTCTGTATCCCTATCTGAATAAAACGTTGGGAAAAGAAATGTACGGGACTGCGCTTTTTATGCTCTCTCTCGTCGCCATAGCCTCGGGCTCCTGCGGAACCGCGGCCAATTATTCGCGGTTAGTGAGCGAAAAAACGCTTCGTCCCTCCAACGGAGACTACAATCTTTTTCTGCTTGTCGGCGGAATACTTTGCGCCGCAGTCGGTCTTTTTTATCTTTGGTGGATAAAGCTTCTCACCCCTATAACGGCAATTCTTTTCGCGGCGCTTCTCATCGTCACCGCTTTCCGTTATTATTCCGATGTGGAGTTTAAGTTAAAGACCTCTTTCGTCCGCTATTTTTTCTTTTATCTCGCCATTTCCGTCGGATATCTTCTCGGGCTTCTCGTCTATCGAAAGACAAATCAATGGATGACCGCCCTTCTGACGGGCGAAATTTTCGGCCTCGTCTATGCGGCCTTTGCAAGCAGGATCTACCGTCATCCCCTCTTGCGCCCCTCTCAAAGCTTCGGACTCGTCCTGAAAAGCATTTCTTTTCTTCTCCTTTCCAACCTTCTGGAAAACCTCACGTTAAACGCCGACCGCCTGCTCCTATATTCTTTCGTGGACGGAACGGCGGTCTCCGTCTATTATACGGCGTCTCTTTTCGGAAAAGTCGTAGCGCTGCTCACCGTCCCCGTCAATTCGGTAATCATCAGCTATCTGATCCGCTACGACAAGGAGCTGTCGAAAAAAATGTGGAGCGTCTTTACCATCGGCGGAATTGTCTGCGGCGCAATCTGTTTAGGCGCATGTCTCCTGTTTTCGGGGCTTATTCTGCCGCATTTCTACAACGACTTATACGCCGCCTCTAAGCCCTATCTGTTCCCCGCCATTCTCAGCCAGATTCTCTATTTCGTTTCGGGCGTGCTGTTGGTGGTGCTGCTGCGCTTCCGCGGCGAAAAGAAACAATTTTTTCTCAATCTGGGCTATGCGATCGTATTTTTTGCGCTCACCTTAATCGCCACTTATCTTTTCGGCCTGAACGGCTTTGTGTGGGCCTCCCTGTTGGCTAACGCCCTCCGACTGGCCGTCGTCATTCCCTGGGGCTTTTTGCCGCCCCGCCGAAAGGCGGCTCCGCCTCCGCCGGAAGAAACCGAGCAATCTTAAAAAACGCCGCCCGAGCTTTTGGTTCTGGCGGTGTTGTTGCTTTATTTATACCAAAAGAGGATAAGCATACCGCTTACCCTCTTTTTTTATACGCTAAAACAGCGGTCGGCCATTTGACGGTTCGATACAAGAAAGTTTTATTCTCTTTTTCTATCGTCAAAATAATGACAATTGCTGTGCCCACGGCTTTTCGAGTGCTTTTTCTCTCTTTACATTCGAAGGCAATTCCGCAAGAAACGGCGAAGGATCGCCTCTGGTTGTCAAAACGAGCTCCTCTATTGCGCGGGTAATGCCCACGTAAAACAGGCGGCGTTCCTCTTCCTCGTCCGTTTCCCGCGAAGAAACGAGCGGCAGTACCTTTTCGGTAAGTCCGCAGAGGAATACGACGGGGAACTCCAACCCCTTGGCGCCGTGCAGCGTAGCCAGTCTCACGGCTCCCGCGGCCGCGTTTCCGCTGGGGAGCAAAACGTCGCCCTCCTTGCCCAGATACACCGCGTCGAGAAATTCGTCCATGGCCGCGTAATGCGCGGCTTTTATCAGTTCTTCAAATTCCGCGGAAGTTAAATGCAGATATTCCTTCCAGGCCGTCAAAATTTTTCTCGGTCTGCCTCCGATAAGCGGCAGAAATTTTTCTTTCGCCGCTTCAAAATTTTCGCGCCCGCCCATAAATTCCAACGCCTGCGCTTCAGCCGCTTCGTTCTGCGCGAGCAGGGCGGCAAAAAACGCAAGGGTACCGCTCACCGCGGGCGCTTCGAGAAATTCCGTCTTACCCGAAACGACGCAGGGAATGTCGTCTCTCCTTAAACAATGCTCGATTTGGGAAAGCTGGCGATGCGTGCGCGCAAGCACCGCAATCTCTCCAAATTCCCGCAGCCCTTCCTCCCTGCCTTTGCCGAGCATGTCCAGCCCGCCCGTCATGCGCGCGATTTCTTTGGCCACAAATATCCCCTCGGAAAGCTCCGAAGCGCAATCGACCAAACGAACGGCCGCCCCCGACGGCTTGCACGCCTCGAGCACGCGCGCGCCCGAATTATGCGAAACGACGTTCAGCGCGCAATCGATCACCTCGGGCGTCGAGCGGTAATTTTTCGTCAGCCGCACGGTAAGCGCGTCGGGATAATCCGCCGCCAGCATTGAAAAACAATCGGACGCGGCGCCGCGGAAGGAATAAATGGCCTGATCGGGATCGCCGATCGCAAACAGCCGCCCCTCTTCGCCCAGCCACAGGCGGATCAGCTCGTACTGCGCGGGATTGACGTCCTGAAATTCGTCCACGTGCAGATAACGGAATTGTTTTCCCTTTATCTTTCGCTTCAGCGCTTCGGAGATGAGATCGTCGTAATCCAGCATTCCCGCCGCCCTCAAGCGTCGGTTATATTCCGCCGCCGCGTCCGTTTCCGTCTCTTTGCCGTTTTTCACGGCGGATACATGATTCAAAAATTTGCGGGGAGCAAGCTTTATCCCGTATTCCGCGACGACCTCGGCCGCGGTTTTCAGCATAAAAGCAGGGTTCGCCAAAGCGAATTCGTCTTTCAAAAAGGAAAAACAAATTGAGTGAAAGGTGCCCACGGTAATCTTTTCCGCCGCTTTTTTCAACCGCGCCGAAAGCCTTTCGCGCATTTCGGCCGCGGCTTTGACCGTGAACGTCACCGCGGTAATCTCCGCAGGCTTCACGCCGCTTTCCACCAGGCGCACGATCCGCTCTACCAGCGTAAACGTCTTGCCCGTGCCGGGGCCGGCGACGACCGCCGTCACGCGCGCTTTGCTGTCCGCCGCGGCTTCCTGTTCGGCGTTTATTCCGCGAGGGTCTCTCTCCCCGCTTTCGTTTTCGTTTTTTTCTTCTTTCCCCTTTTTGAATTTTTCCCCACGGTCGGTTTCCCCGTCCCGCGCGGCCGCAAGGGGTAAGTCGCTTAAAAAAGACATCTGCCCGCTTGCGTTTTTCAGCTCGTCGGGGGTAAAGAGAGCTATTTTACCGTATTCTCCGTCATATCCCGCCGTTTTGATAACCCGTTCCTCGCGCAGCCGCCTTATGCCTTCGGCTATCCTCTCGCCGCCGGCCTTCTCAATATCGCCGAGCGAGCGGACGCGCAGGATTTCCGCCTCCGCCCCCAGCTTTGAAAGCAGCTTACAATATACCCGTTCCGCCTTATCGCCCGACGCGGAAATCCCCAGCGACGCGGCAATCACTTCGGGCAGGGGCATGAGATACTCGAAACGTTTTTCTTTTTCGGAAATATATGTCTCGTCCCGTTCCGCCAACTGCTCCAGCCTGTTGAGTACCCCGATCGTGATTTTTTTACCGCAAACGGGACATTTCCCCCCCAGCGCCCGCGTCTCCTGCGGGGTCAGTCTGAGATGACAGGCTCTGTGCCCGTCCAGATGGTATTTACCCTCCTCGGGAAAAAACTCGACGGTGCCGAGGAAGCCTTCCCCCGTATCGAGCGTCCGCTTAAGTGCGGGGTAGGAAAGCTCCGCATCTATCAGATTGCTTTCCCTGCCGAGCTTGGCGGGAGAATGAGCGTCGGAATTGGAGACCAGCGTGTAGCGGTCCAACTGCGGAACGCGCCGATTCATGCGGGGATCGGAGGAAAGCCCCGTCTCCATGGCGCGGATATGCGGCGCCAGGTCTCCGAAGCATTCTTCGACAGTATCGAAGCCCGAAAAAGCGCCGAACATAGAAAAATGCGGCGTCCAGATATGGGCGGGAATAAAGATCGCTTCGGGGCATATTTCCAGCGTTATTGCGAGGAGGTCTTTCGACGACAACCCGAGTATCGGCCTCCCGTCCGAACGGATATTTCCGATAGTCTCCAGCTTCAGTGCCAGGCGTTCGGCGGCGTCGAGAGAGGGCAGCAGAATCAGATTATGAACCTTCCGCACCTTTCCGTCCTGCTTATAAATACAGCTGATCTCCCCCGATACCACGAAACGGGGTTCTATGGAAAAGTCGCAAAAATCCTTCAACCGTTTTTCAGGCTTGATACGATACAACCCCTCTTCCGCGGGTTCCAGCGTATCGGCCATCTCCCCGCGCCAGGCGGGATGCGTAAAATCGCCCGTTCCCACCAGCTCTATCCCTTTCCGACGCGCCCAAAAATCCAGATTGGGAATGTCTCCGTTTTTGCTTGTCGCTCTCGAATATTTCGAGTGAATGTGTAAGTCCGCTATATACATACTTTCATTATAACCTTGTTTTTCGGATTTGTAAAGAATACAAACGGTTTTCGGCAGGATTTTTTTAATAAATTTTATAAAACCGATCAAAAGTCAAAACCCCTTACCTCCCCTTCCGCAAATAACCCTATCCGTCGAAAAAATCAAAAGCCGACGACATACTTTTTCCAAAAAAACACCGACGTGAAAATTATTTTGTTGCATGAAAATTTTTTCACAAAATTTTCATTTTTCTTAAAAACCCGCTTGACAAATCTTTTAGAAAGGGATAGAATAAATTCATAAAAATGTTTACACATCCAAATAAATTTTGTGAGAAGTCGTACTTCGCGAGAGGTACGGCTTTTCTTTATGAGAGACAGTCTGCTTTGATGATAATTTTAATTTTCTTCATAGTCCGCGCCCTCCGCAGCCTCTAATCCCATAAGCAACCCAAATTTGAAGCCTTCCAAATAATGATTATCTTCCGCCTCACAATTCAAAAAGTCAAGAGCTGTGGTCGCGTTTTTGTATAAGTCCAATAAATGAGGAAATTCGGAAAGCTGCGCCCTCATTTCCTCGTCTTTTTTAACAAATTCCTCTAAAAGTCTGAAATATTCGTCGCTGCACGGCACCTTTTCAAAATTTCCTCTCTCCGTGTAGTACATTTGCATAATTGCCGATTTCCTTTTCATAAATTACCTCTTTACTTTATTTAATCACAATCGTGATTATTTATATTATAGCAACCGCGATTGGTGTTTGTCAAGCATTTTAATCACGTTTGTGGTAAAATAGTAACATGGAAAAATTTATCGAAAGATTAAAAGAGTTACGCGCTCAAAAAGGATTGTCTCAGGCACAGCTTGCCAAAGCGACGGGGCTGAGCCAAAGCGCCATAACTTATTGGGAAACGGGAAAGAGAATCCCCAACGCATATGCAGTGATTATTCTTGCAAGATTTTTTGATGTATCAACAGATTACCTATTGGGTGAAGAAGATTAATTTTTCCGCTGCGGAATAACGAACGGGCTTTTTATACGCAAAAAAAGGACTTAGGCTGATGGTGTTCAACCTAAGTCCTTTTTTTGTTCTGGCGCAGAAGGCGGGATTTTCTACAATACTATATATTGTGTTTATTTTGAGAATATAACCACTATATATTGTATATTTTTGCCTTTAGTAACATTTTAGTAATATATCAAATTGTTTTTACTCTAATATAGTGCGGTTCTACGGAGCCGCTTTTTCGTTAAAAAGAGGGCCGAACCTATAAAAGTCCGACCCTCTCTCCTTTGTTCTTAACCGCGTTTAACGAGATAATTATATCACTTTCATGTTGAGTTGACAAGCGTTTTTGCTGTTGAGGGGAAAAATTAGTCAAAAACATCTATTTGCTCTCAGTTGGAGCATTATCAACTAAGGCATTTACATCAATAGGTTGGAGCAAAATAGGGGTTAAACCAGGTTGAGTAGTTAATAAAGAAACTTGGCTACGAATAAACGGCATCATAATTGCTACCGTATTCTTTTTTAAAATCTCATTAGCAATTTCTTCACTAAAATTTTCTCTTTCCAGTCTAAAAAATCCTAAAGCAGTTAAACTTAAATCAAAATTTTTCTCTTCATCAAATATTGTTGTGACTATTTGAATTTTTACTTGATTTCTATCATCATCTTTTTCCGCATAGTCAATATTATAAGTTGACAATAATTTTAACGGTTTACCGTTTCCTTTAAATTTGAAAGAATACGCCGGAAAATAGAAACTGATCATTTCCAGCTTACTCTTGAACTCATTATCACCCATTATAAGGTCTCCTTTTTTGTAATTTTAGGCAGCCGTCTCAACCGTATCAATGAGCGTATAACTCCCTGATAGGTCGTAACATCCCTTCATCTCTACCGGTAATTGCATCTTTATCGGCGAAAATGCAGTTTGAAAATCTTTCTCTTCTCCGTTTTTATCGACCACTGTTACTTTTCGAATTTTTTCTAACAACTCTGGATTCTCGGAAATAAGAGAAAACAAAACCGCGCTACTTCCAACAACCTTATTAGTCCCCTGTTCCCATTTTTCTACTGCTTTTTTAGTAACTCCCATCACGTTCGCTAAAGCAATCTGGGTTAATTTAAATTTCTTTCTGAAATCTTTAACAAATTTACTGCTAATATCAATTTCAAGATAAGAAACAACCACCCGCTCACTGTTCATTAGTCCATTAATGTTGATCACTTTTGGCCTCCATTTAACTCTTTAATATATTCATCCACAAGCTCTTTTAATTTATTCCGATCGCTTGCGGAAATATTCTCGTTTTCGCCGTGTCCATGTCTATATATATGTAAAAGATATCCGAAATGGTTAATGTTATCTACAAGGACTATACAACGATATCCGTATGATTTTCCTTCTCCTCTTTCTTTATCATCGCTTCTAAGCTTCGAATAGTTTGCCTTTCTTTCTTCCCCCCAATAAATAACTTGATAAGAAGGTCTGTTTTCTCCCATCTTTAATTCTTCAGCAATATTTTGCGCAATTCTTGCCAATTCCTCTTTCCGTAATTTCTGTCTTTTTATATCTTTGATTATATTATAGGGAGTAAAAGGTTTAAATTCTTCCTGTATTTCTTCAAAATTAAGGCTGACTTTATATTCTACATACCCCATATACTTCTCCCAATCTTTTGTACCCTACATAATAGGGTATATCCAATATACTACAAATTAATCTTTTTGTCAACAGTTTTGGTAAAAATATTTTTTAAATCACTACATTGATTATTTGATTTCGTTTCAATAGCAAAAAACGGAATTGATAATATTATAGCCCATAAATAGCCTGTGTCAACCCTTTACTGCCAACTTTTTTCTAAAAAGCACAAAAAACCCCGACAAAGCAGTATTACCTGCCCTGTCGGGGTGTTCTTCAATCATCATAATCATGCGAAGCAAGCACGGCTACGAGCCAAATCAGAAATATCGTAATCATGCGTTCTCCTTCGGATTCGCTTTGCACCACTTTTCGCACGCTTCGGCTTCAGAAGCTCTCAACTCGTTTCTCTTGATTTCTTTTCGAGAGATATTCCAGCCAAACGAGGTCTTGAATGCAATATAAATCATCATTGTAATAATCTTTATTACAGCCGCGATAATCACTTCTTTTGACAGATTTAGTACCACGTCCGAAACCAAAGAACACACGAACACTGAAGAGATAAGCGTCGTAAATATAGACTTCACCGTATCCAACCTATCCTCACGCTCTGTGTTATACATCTCCGACGGAGATTTGCTGCTGTCTATCTCGCTTTTGAATGAAAGGATAAAGTTCGGATCATATGGCTTTACGCGAATTTTATCACACCTGCGAATTGCCTTATACTGCTTTTGGTTTATCTCTCCGTTTTTTATCAGGGCACGGAGTTCTCGGCTTTCCAAACCTATAAAACGTTTTTCATAGTCCTGAACGGTCAATCCCACAACGCTTAAATACTGTGTCCGCGCTCGTCTTATCACTTTTTCCGTATATTCTTCGCAATACCGCGGCACCTGTCCCACATACTCGGAATCGCTTAACTTCTTTATAGCCTCATTCGCCTTTTTATCTGCGTCGTTATATTCTTCCGTACTTCGTCCCTTATCTCTGGCTATCTTCTTCGTCAGCATTCCTACCGACACCGTACCCGCGGCAAACCACAACGTATTGAACGTAATTTCCTTAATGCTGAAGCTTCCCGACATATCAAATACGATCAGATAGGACGCTATCAAGGCGGTAAAAATAATAACGTCTATGATAGTCAGCAAGCCGTCCACAAATGCATTTTCTTTCTTTTCCTTAATCCTCGGCGCGTAAATAAAAGGCGCTTCTTCTTTCTTATCTTCTATTTTCTTCATCATTTGCTTTCACCTCTCAATCGTTCGTTTACAACCTCCACCTGTCCACAGTGCCGCCACAATTCCTCAAACTCTTTGGACAGCTTGAAGCAGATCGCCCCGAGCGTATTCCCGATCGCCGCAAACGCAAAGACGAACGTCAAGCCCTCTATCGTGGCTTTCTCCATGGAATTGACCAGCGCCATAAGTCCGAACAGTACCCAGCAGATCACCGCGGCGTTAGGGCTTTTCATGACCTTTATGAGCGCTTTATACAGCGGCAGCGCGGCGCATACCACGACGACCACGAACACCCCCGACAGTGTGCTGTCCGCGTCTTTAACCACGATTACGGGCAATTTCAATATCCCTGCTATTAAAGTAGGCACGACGCAAAACGCCATGCCCACCCAATACGCGATTAATCTTGCGTTGTAGTACCACTCTTTAGAGTGCTTGATCTTCTTCATCGGATTTCTCCTTTGTCTCGCCGTCTATCTCCCGGATCGCCGCGTTTAGATCGTGCTTGATCGCCTCTTTGCTTGCCGCTCCGATATTCGTTCGGTCGATAAACTGCATAAACGCTTTCGCATGAAATACCATAGCTTTCGTCAGCGCTTCCACGTCCTTTTTCGTGCTATCGCCCGTCTGCCCGTTGTGGTTGCTCTCGTCTATTAAACCGTTGGTGCCTTTAAGCTGTAGATCCAGCTTCTCGGAAACTTCTTTGAGCTGCTTCTTCAGTTTCCCGTTCTTGACGTTGGTATAGATGAGATAAACGACGAACACGAGAAGTTGCGCCACGCTCGCCACGGTGGAGATCGTCACTTGCTTTTCGGAAGCGGCCGCTTTTATCGCCTCCACCGCTTTTGCGTATTCGCTCCCTATCCCCGCTTGGTCCGCGTACTTTTGGACCCAGGCGAGAAATGCGTCTAAATCGAACTCGGGGTCGGGCGCGGGTGTTTCCTCGACCGTTTCGCTATCGTCGCTTGTAGCCTCGTTTGCGCTGTCCTGCGGGGCTTCTATCGACGTTTCCTCTGCGGCTGCCGAATATGTACTCGTGCCAAAAATCAGACCTATACACACACTCAAAAGCGCGACTAAAATCACGACAATCAACACGTTTATAATCCTTTTCTTTTTCATCTTTCCGTCTCCTTAAAAGTTACTTCTGCGCCGTTATCGACGTATTCTTGCATTTTTGCCAATACCCTATCCGATGTCGCGGAAACTTGTTCTAAATCTATTCGACAACTTTCCAACTCACCCGCCACACCGCTTTTGAAACTCTCTATCGTTTCATTAAAAGTAGATATACTTGTTTCTAATCTTTCCTCGAAGCCCGCCAAATCGCTCGCCACGGCGTTTCTGTGCGTGTCCAAGGCCTCGTTTAATTCTTCCCGTAACGCCGCCACTTTGTCTATCAGTTCCTGAATTATAGAAGTCACCGCGAAACAGCCTTCTTCCGCCGTCACTATGCACGGTTCGATCATATACCCGCCGTTAATGAGCTTCGTTCCCATATCGTTGTACTGCTTCAGCGAAAATTCCAGATACTCCGTCCCGCCCTGTTTCAACCACTCGCAAGGCAACGTCGCCACGGGTTCTTTCTGCGTAAACGCAAACGTATAGACAGGCGCGCCGCCGTGACGCACGAATAAACGGAATAACCCGCTCTTGTTTTTCAGCCCCGATAAATCGAGGGCGATTCTTAAATCCGAGTTCTCCGACAAAACAAATGACGGAACGTCTAACCGTCCCGTCATTCCTGTAAATGCTATCGTACGTTGTTCCGTCATAAGATCGCCTCCTGAAGTTTCGCTTCCAGGGCGTTTATCTCGTCACGCCAGGCCTGGCGCTGCGCTTTCGTCTCCGCGTATTCCGCTTCGCTCAAAAAGCCTTCCGCGTATTTTAGCGCCTTGTAATCCGTTTCTTTAAGCTTGTTTTTTAACTCGGATATCTTAAATACCGTCGTTTCCTGCTCCGTAGCCTCGACTTTCGTGCAATAGTAATTTTCGGGATCGTCGTCCATTATCATGTATTCGTTTTCGTTACACCATGCCGCCCATTCTGAATATTCTTGCGCTTTTTCTTCTTCTAAAGGCTTTGACATTCTTTTATTTTTCATTTTTCAACCTCCTTAATATCCGATTGCAAACCAACAAAAAATTTCATCCGCATATGCGACTGCACCGGCGGAATTAGTATAACTACAATATGCCGTAAAACCTGTCGCTGACTTTGCGCTTGCCTTAAAACTTAAAAGCGTTGTTGTCGGTTGAGCATTTATCGCACATCCAATAACGGCAAGGCATGTAGAGGAAAATGAACTTGCAAAATTAACTGCTATTTTTCCGTTTGACGGTGTCGCATATCCCCACCTTAATTGTAAACGAGTACCTTTTGTATTTGTCAAATTTATATACCCGTTTGACGCTGTCGTAGAATTTGAAGCTACCCGCAATGCGGACTGCATTTGATCTTTCATAGTATTAAACGTATTTTTATCCGTAGAGCTCATCAAACCCGAAATAGAAGTAGTCGCCAAAGCAGTCGTCGCTAATGTTCCGTTCACGTCCGTAGGCAATGCCATCGTACGATACATCCCGCTTGCAGTAGTGCAATACCCGTAGCATAAATAGGATATACCACTATCACTGGTTATATAATACCAAGTCCAATAATTTGTAGAATGCTGATTGATTGTTAGCATGACAGACCCCAAAGCCGCCTTTACCTGTATTGTTTGAGATCCTCCTTCTCCGTAATAATAGATATATTTCGTTCCGTTATACGTCAGTTTATACACGCCTGTCGGATAATTGGTTATACGAATGTACGACGAAGATATTTCGGTTATTAAGTTATTTTTCAGGCTCGCAATGTCCGTTTTCGCAGTCGCGATGTCCGTTTTCGCAGTCGCAATATCCGTTTTCGCAGTCGCAATATCCGTTTTCGCAGTCGCAATATCCGTTTTCGCAGTCGCAATATCCGCTCGCGCCGCCGCGTCCTTTAAGTTCAGTCCGTTAATTTTTGCTATATCTGCCATATCCGACCTCCTTAACTTAACGTAATCGTCATTTCTTCGCCCGTAACAGAAATCCCGATATGATCCAGCTTCGTTTTATCCTGCGCCGACATCAACCCTTGCGCGGTCTGCGTCGCCAAACCATACGTCGTATTCTGCCACGGGATATTTACGAACAGTTTCTCAGAGCTATCTCTTTCCACCATGTAGTAACGCCCGTCCGTAGAACTGGCCGCGTTCGTGGTAACCGCCGCACTTCTCACCGCTCCGACCTTCACGCCGCCACGCACCGTCGTTGTCGCTACAGGCAACGTATAAACCGTATCCGTCCACGGTATGTTGACGTACATCTTTCCGTCTGCGTCTAATGCAACCGCATAATTCTTCCCGCTCGACGCATACCCGATCTTTACAAGCCCCAGCACCGTCGAGGTTGCCTTTGCGTACGTCGTGTCCTGCGTGGTAATTGTGTCTGTCGTTTCGTCGCCTTTTGTATAAGTGATTGTTCGCCCGCTCACCGACAACGATTTTATGTAGGTTTCGGCTATATTACCTCCGCGCCCGTCTTTTTCAGCAGCAAGCGCAAACGCTTCCGACAAATTTACACTAGCACCAGTAGGGGAAAAGGCGGTCGGCGATATTTCACTATAACCCATTTTCATAATCCTTGTTGAGGCAGTGCTTGCAGTTGAGTACGCGTCGTCTGTTTTGGTTTTTACTTCGTTTACCGCTCCCGTTACCGTTTTGGCCGTCGTTACAAATCCTGTATCCGTTTTCGTCTGATACAGCGTCAAGTCCGTTTTTTCGCCCAGCTTATACAGCACCCAATATCCGACCGTCGCTCCGTCGGAAATACTCGTTACCGCGCTCCCTTTTGTGTCCTTGACCTCCGCCACCCAATAGTCGGGCTTATCCGTAGATTTTATGTATAACTCGTCTCCGATCTTATATTTTGTATTCGCCGTCTGGCCTTCTAAATCCCCGATCAATCTATCTATACTATCAAAAGAGTACCCACGGTTCACGCCGTTCGCCACGTTTTGGATCGTCTGTTCTACTTCACTAAATTTATTCGCTATAATTTTAGTTACAGGGTTTTCATAGCTCCCGCTTACTATATAGCTGGCCGCTATGCTTGCAACCGAAGCAGAATCCGCCCTATTTGCATTATCCGCCTGCTCTGCTGCTTTTACTTTGATCGTCCCGTCTTTGATGTCGTCCACCAATCCGTCCACATATCCTTTATTTGCCGCATGCAACGTTACAACAGGATCGCCTGTTCTTAAACGAGCCTCACTGTCAAATCGAGCGATTGCGTCTGGATAATCCGTATCGATTCTCATTACACCTTGCGTCTTTCCATCTCCCGACACATAATACGCCCGCGGTGCTCCTATCGTCTCGTCAATCGTCGTTACTTTGTCCAGCTTGCCTTCCACCGTTGTTTTCAGAGTCTCGATGTCCGCTCTGCTTTGTTTATCCTTTAAGTCGAATCCGTTAAGTTTCGATATTTCTGCCATGTTTTTTATCTCCTTTATTTTTTAATTTGTTTCTTTAATCACGGAAAACGTCAGCTCTTCCGTCGTTGCGTTGTAGTTCAAGTCCAGCTTTGTTTCGCCGTTCAATATCTCGTCGATCTTCTCTGATTGCTCTTTGATTTTATTCACGGCCGTCTGCGCGTCTTGATAGAGCGATTCTACCGTTCCGTTATTGACATAGCTCCCGTCCTCCAGCACCAAGCCGCTTGCCACCGTAAACGTAAACTTGTTAGACGCGGTCTGCTGGGTATATTTCGACGTGTCTATCGTACTGTAAATGCGTTTGAACAGCTGCGCTTCCCATTCCCCCGGCTTTTCAAGAACTTCCTGCGGAATCAACGCACGAAATATCCCTGTCTCCTCATACATGCGGATCTCGCCCGAGTACATCATCTCGTCCGCCTTGCACGTATAAGCGATCCATAGCCTTTCGCCTTGCGCAAGCGCTGTTTCGGGCTCCACCTCGATCAACTGACGCATTACGTCGTTGGTATTGATTTCGCCCGAGCCCGAGATGTATTCGATTTCTTTATTGTCCTTCACTTTTATTTTCATGTAAGCCCTCCTTTACTTCCATTCGTGCATAAAATTAAATATCAATTTCCTCGTACTCACGTCGTTGCAACCGATATAAAGATTGTTATTTTCATCAGTGATTGCCCAGCCGACATTACCCGCTCCCAAATAGTTATTTGCATTTGACTGCAAGGTGAGAGTTCCGCTTCTATCAGTTTGATCTATTGATATCGTCCAATATTTTTCCCTATCTGTATCGGCGTCAATCTGTCTGTATTCGCCGTCCTGTGAATAAACTTTATCCACGCCTTGACGCAAAAATCGGTTCAGTCTCCAAAATCTGAATTTCCTATCCGTCGGCCATTTCTTTATCAGATGATGTGTTTCGGTAAGCTTATCTCCGATTAAGATATCGGGATCGTCCTCAACAAAATGGCACTGATAGATAAACTTTAATGCCTCGCCGGGGTCTTTATCTATAGAAAACGTAACTCGAAAAACATCATAGCCCGGAGAATTCAAATAGTATTCCTGTCCATCTTGAACAGACCATTCGGTATAGGGATATTGCGCAGCGTCAAAATGTTCGATATTGTCCGCTAAAGTTATCGTACCTTCTTTCAGTTTACCGTTGTCGTCGCAGTAAAACACCTCCTCGCAGTAATCGGGCTGTGAAGGGTTTATCCGTAGTCCCGCCGATAGCTGGTCTTTCATGCTCCCTGCGAATACGATACTTTTTGCAGGTCCTAACGTCGTACACGGCACTACCGCACCTATATTCCGTTGCGTTACAGGGTCTTTACGGGTCAAAAAAAGCGACGTCACGGTAACGTCGCCGTTTCTGTTACAATACAGGTGCGGAAGCCATTTCCCCGCCAACAAACTGCCTTTATTTTCTATCTCCGTTTCATACCTTTGCTTGGAAACGACGACATGATCCTCCCAAAGCATATTCCGCCACAGGATATCCGCTGGGATTTTATAGTTTCTGTACTTCTGATCCACCGAAACGTATTGAGACTTATTCGACCAATTCTTTGAAAGCGTATGCGTTACTTTCACCTGCACGCAGTTCGTCATTTCAATACTATTCGCCGTGAGTATGTAGTGCTGTCCGTTATGCTTTACCCGACACCCCAAAGGCGGGATATCCCCGATTTTCGTGTAAAATTTCACGAGTGTGATTTGTTCCGTTCCCATTTTCTGCGCTGTGTTATACATGAATTTTCCTAACGCCGACGCGCTGTTTATCTCCGCTCGCTGATTGAGAATTTGAATATACTCCTCTTGCTGTCGCACCGACTTGCGGGCGCGCAGCTTGATGTCCGACGACATGGGAATATACGATACTCGGAATTTTAGACTTGTTACTTCATTGGTATCGGCAGACTTATTAATGGTAGTATCCTTTAAGTAATATTTTTCTCCTTTATCTATAATAAAATACCCCCCTTCAATCGGATTATATTTGGCGGCACTTTTTACGGCTTGCACCCAATTAATCGATCCTCCCCACCAATATTTTTCACTCATAGAAAGATGTATAATATTATCCGAGTAGTATAAGCAATTTTCCTTATGTAAATTTTTATTCGATAAAGTAGGGCCACTCGGTAAAGCATTCCATGTATTTTCATCGACAATGTAATTTCTTAAGTTAATCACAGATAAGTGCTCACCTTTTTCGTTTTGAAATTCGCGTAATCCTATAGTTTTAGAGGTCGTACTACCATCTCCCACATTTACTGTAACAACTACTGTAAAATCAATGTTATCAAGATTTATTAATACTGAAATAAGTTTATAAATTTTTTGCGGCAAAATAATTTCCGCATTACTATCCGAAAGCTTGTACTCCTGCGTGCGCGGAGTAGCCCAGCCATTAGGAGACGGAAAAGAAATAGTAGCGTCGCTCTCATTATCTTCTATTAAGTTTTGAGCAAAAGTTTCAACGCCTGAGCAGTAGTCCGTTCCCTCAATTGAGTTACCGAAGGAATCATATTGAATTTTAGGTGACATTTTTTAAAAGCTCCTTAATTTTATATATTTATATATAAAAAAGACATCGCGTGATACGATGCCTTTCCTTTTTATTTTTATATTTATTTCTTCAATCCTTTAACTCTTACAAATATTAATATTGTGCTTGCAATTCCTAATAAAAGACAAAGCGTCCAGATTATTGCTTCATTATCAACAGTTACTTTTAGTTCCATTTTTCCGTAGTCGTTATATACTAATGATTTTCCATTTCTATGTACAGAAAGATAAAAAGTATCAGTACTTACCATAGAGCTATTGGAGGGAGTATAGGTCGTGACATAAATATTAAATTTAGCTCCTTCTGAATAAGGATGTTCTCCTCCTATTACATAAATCCCTACTCGGCTCGATTCCGATATCTTATGTTTTTGCACACTAATTTCTGAAGTAATTGTTACAGTTCCGTTTTTATAAAAACAAATAGTTTTTTTGTTAGTAGCCCCTTCATCTTCGTAAATGTAATTATATTTTACTCCAAATCTTATAGGTTGAATAGATAGACTTATTCCAATCCCTAAAAAAACAACAAATAAGAAAGGAGCTACAATACAACAAAGAATTAAAATATTTTTTTTCATAAATCGTCCTCCTGTCGTTATTATACTTTATAAAAAACATATTGTAAAGCATTTTAAGTCCTATATAAGATTTTGAGCAAAGGTTTCAACCCCCGAACAGTAATCTGTTCCGTCAATAGAGTTACCGTAGGAATCATATTGAATTTTAGTTGACATTTTCATGCCTCCTTGTTATACTTTAATTAATTAAAAAAATGAGGTGAATTATGTTTTTTTATATTTTCGGTGGAATAAGTAGTATTCTTTCCTTGATTGGAGGAATTATTGCGTTTGTATCCAAACAATGGGCTTTTGGAGCGGTTTTAATTATTACTGCTATTTTTGCCTTTTCTTTACTTTTAACCTTAAATTCATTAACCGAAAAAGTAGAAAAACTTGAAAAGAAAGTTTCCGAACTAAAAAATCCCGACAAAAAGGATTAACTGCTGTGTTTGAGGGTCTTGTTATTCTGTATGGTTCTAAAACAAATATTTACAAACCTAAAAGTATAAAATTGTTTGAGAGTCTTGTTATTCTGTAAGTCTCTAAAACACATGAACTAATTTGTAAATCGGCTTAGGTGTTTGAGAGTCTTGTTATTCTGTAAGTCTCTAAAACTAAGTGCCGCCAAATATAATCCGATAGAAGTTTGAGAGTCTTGTTATTCTGTATGCTTCTAACTACTATCAAATATCATAATTTCCTCCAAAGAAAAAGAACGAGCGGTAAACTCGTTCTTAAATTTTTTTCATTTTTTTCGATAAAAGCATTGACAAATCACTAAAAATATATTACAATGTATATACTAAATATATAGGAGGTATATACAATGACTACTATAAATATCCGTGTAGATGAAGATGTAAAGAAACAAGCTACCGAACTTTTTTCTGATTTGGGATTAGATATGAGTACGGCAGTCAACATGTTTCTGCGCCAAGCTCTTATACATGACGGTTTACCGTTCGAAGCGACGAGAGAAAGACCTAATGCAGAAACGCTGGCGGCAATAAAGGAAGTGCGGGAAATGAAAGCACATCCCGAAAAATATAAGCGTTATAATAATATGGACGATTTATGGGCGGCTTTAGAAGAATGAAATACGATATTACGTTTTCCACTCAATTCAAACGTGATTTGAAATTGATACGCAAACAAGGCAAAGATGAAAATAAACTGAAAAAAGTTATCGAACTTCTTGCAAACGGCGAGCCGCTTCCGCAAAAGTACAAAGACCATAATTTAACAGGGAATTATGCAGATTGTCGAGAATGCCATATCGAGCCCGATTGGCTATTGATTTATGAGATAATCGAAGATGATTTAATCTTATATCTGACAAGAACAGGCTCGCACTCCGACTTGTTTTAATTTCGCCCACACTAGTTTGAGAGTCTTGTTATTCTATAAGTCTCTAAAACAAGTGAGTCGGCGCTTAACTGTTGGCGGGGTTTGAGAGTCTTGTTATTCTGTATGGTTCTAAAACTTATGAATGGACGTGATAAAATGGACACTGGTTTGAGAGTCTTGTTATTCTGTATGGTTCTAAAACTACCTTCTTAAATTCTGCCCACGCCCACGAGTTTGAGAGTCTTGTTATTCTGTATGGTTCTAAAACTCAAAGAAAAAAGACGAGTGATAACCCGTCTTTTTTTCTATTAAGCTACTTAAAAGTAAAGGACGTTCCATAAAGGAGCGTCCTTTTTGTTTTGTTATGAAGTAATTGAATCGCAACTCATTTACACAGCATTCTTAAATAACATTAAAGTCTCTTTCGTATTCATTTGAGATTTTGGAAGAGCTTTAATTTTATACTCATCCAATGCAGTAAATACCTCAGAGTTTATTTTCTTTTCATCGTTTAAGAATACATAAAATCTACTGTCATCCTTTCTTTTGTCACTCGTATCGTTCCATGAAAATATAGTGTTTACAATACTATTTCGAGTAGGATTATTTACAGCATTACAAAACCTCTCAGGAAAATATTTATCACGCCCTATTAAAAAATCATAAGTATGATAAAGGGTGCTTTTCCCCATAACACTCATGCCTGTCATAGCATAAATTTCATTTTTTTCAAAATATGCTGCCACATCGTCCACAAACATAGAGACACATCGACTTTGGGTGGTATAAGCCATATCATTTACTTTCAACATAGCTTGAAGCAAAGAGTGTTTCTTTTGTGCAAAATCTTTAATCGTACTTTTTATAAAAAGATTTCTTTCTCTTGAAATTCTAACCCCCAACCCTAAACAAGCCAATTCCATCATTTGTTTACGCGTAGGCGTTAAGTTTACTCCACAGTCCTCTAAATAAGCGATAGTATCTCCGCCATCAGATAAAACAATGTTATCCTCTCCTTTGATTTCCTCGACATATATTTGCATATAGTCGTTTGAATCGTTTAAAAAAGGAGTTGTTATTTCATAACCACGTTCAATTTGTCTGTAAGTTATTTCTTTTTTTAAAAATTCAATATACTCATCTATCATTGAACGAATATCCATTTTACACCTCCTCTAACTCAGTTTGAAGCTTTATCTCACACTTTTCAACAACATTGAATTTGTCTAAAAACGCCAAGAAATATTTATATAAATCTGGATCATCTACGTTGAAAGGTTCAGCATATTTATCATCAAACCCTTCTCTATAAAGATGCAAATGAGTTCCAATAATTTTTTCCCCTCCTAAAGCTTCTGGATTACGGTGTGTCCACGTAGGCGATACATCTAATCTTAAAAGGCGCACGTCACCTTTCTTATACCTCGCAGTGAACGATACTTTATCCACAGATTTATTTACTCGACTCACGCTTATGATAAATATTTTACTTCTATCATTGATTGCCTGTATTTCCAAATTATCTCTTTCTCCATTTTTAGGTAAAGAAAAAGACTTTTGAACACACTTTTTCAGCATTTCCAACAGTTCATCTGCTTCTTCTTGGGTTAATATAATTGCCATCTTTCTTTCAGTCCCCTTGAGTTAGTATCTTGATTGTACTACACTCAAAAAGAAAAATCAACATAATTGTAAAAATTTTCCAAAAAAAATTTACTTCTCTTTCATCCTCCCGAAAAACTCTTCGCCGCTTTCGGGTTTCGCCCCTGCGTCGATCTCGTCCAAGGCAGAGTTGATAAGAGCCGCCGTCTGCATTTTTGCAAACATTTCTTCATACAGTTTAATGCTCATCATAACCGCTTCCCCATATCCGTTTTTCGTTATTACTACGGGAACATCGCTTTCCTGACAGGTTTTCATGACCTGCGAGGTGTTTTTTAACTCGTTCACAG